>ERZ808245.835-NODE-835-length-13778-cov-3.111127_pt1 | contig 13778 bp, 9 predicted proteins | sample MGYA00521243_ERZ808245 | MGnify/ENA primary metagenome ERZ808245 (study PRJEB31516, sample SAMN03275576) | gut metagenome | biome: mammalia-associated habitat; material: feces | host: Papio cynocephalus | place: Kenya | collected 2012-07-07 ... | reverse complement strand
GGTGACGCAGGAATCTATGTCCCGCCTACGCTTTTGGACAAGTATCCTGAGAACGAGGCTGTAATCAGGGAGAAGTCCGACAGGCTTATGATGGAGAACTTCCTTGTGGACAACGAGGTAAGGAAGGCTCTTGTCGCAAGCAAGAACGTGGAGCAGTTCCTGGAATCGATGAGGCAATACTACGACACAGCCTACAATGCCAATACCGAGGCGATACTCAGGAAGATATTCGCATACGACAAGATGCAGACGCCATCGCAGATGAGGGCATGGTTCAAGTCCGAGTACGCAACAGGCAACATCGACAAGCTGATGGAGTTGAAGGCAATGGTAGGGCTTAGGCGTAGCACCAAGATTTCCAAGAACGGAAAGGTCTATACGACAGTCTCTGTGCCAGACTCATCGTTTGCATACAACAAGCTCATGAACCTTGACAGGACTTCATCCAAGGAAGCCGTGAAGGAAGTCACAGACAGCATCCAGAGGAACCCGAACCCATGGATAAGGGACTACATCAAGGCGTCACAGATGGACTATGCAAAGAAGTTCGAGGGCTCAGAGGTTGGAGGATACGACTACCTGAAAGCCAAATCGGATCTGATGTACCTCTCTTTGGGCTCGACCGAGTTCAACCTTATCAACGAGATAAGGGAGGCATCCAAGGTCAACGACTTCACACCTGACGAGATAAAGGAGCAAGAGAGCATCAAGGAGAGCAGAAAAGCTCTCGAGAGAGAAGCGAGGGAGTTGCAGAAAGAGCTGAAGATGGAAGGCTCGGAGCCGTCTGGGACTACTCCTCTGGAGATGTCAAAGCTGTTCTACGAGGACGAGATCTCGGCAATCACCGACAGAAGCAACGAGGAAATCGCAAAGCTGAAGGAGAAGATGGATATCAACTCTCTCGTTTCATCGATGAGGGAAGACGAGCTTAAGGCGAAGTACGAGAAGAAGATTGAGAAGCTGGAGGCGGAGAAGAACGAGAGGATAGCAAAGCTCAACGAGACGCTCAAGGACGTAAGGACAAAGAGGGATGAGCAATACAAGGAGCTAAGGGACAAGAAGAACCAGAAGATAGACGAGATACGAGAGGACAGGAACAGAAAGCTAAGAGAGCTCTCGTCATACTACAACGCAAGAATCAGCAATATCAAGCTGAGAAGGGATACCACAATCGCCAAGATCAAGCTCGTAAACAGGTTCAAGAAGGACTTGAAGGTAGACCACAGCGTCTACTCGGCTAACATCGATGAAGTATACAAGTGGATGTACTGCCTCATAAGAAACAAACAGAAGATGGGCACAATCGACTATGAGCGATATGCGATGAAGAAAGGCGAGACCACAGACTCGGATGTGCTAATATTCAGCTTCGAGCCGTCCGACTACAGGATGTCCATAGACGAGGAGAATACATCGGGCTTGGAGCTCAATGAGGTCGATGATGCAAACAGCCCTAGCCTTGAATACGAGTTCAACCCGAATGCATACAACTTCGATAGGACTGATGTCCCGTTGTCGCTTATGGAGTTCGGCTTCTCACCAGAGGCATTGAGAGAAATAACAGACCCAGAGAGGAGGTTCGACAGCTTCAGCTACGATACGCTTGTCGAGCTTTACGAGGCATTCAGCACAGCCAAGCGCATATCCAAGGCTACCAAGTCGGCAATGGATTCCGCAAAGAGGCAGAAGAGGGCGGAGCTTGCAGGCAAGATGTATGGGACGATTGCACGAACAGAGGCTGGGATTCCCGCGGATGCATTGCATGCTGTGCTTAGAAGCATAGGTGCGACCGAGGAGGAGTATAGGCATGATCCAGATGTCAGGGCAAAGGCGATGAGCGAGTTCACGAAAGGCATCTCCAGATACTCCGACATCCTACAGCACAAGCTTACTGCACGAGACAGGTTCTTCAGCTTCGCATCCAACTCCATAGGTCACATCCAATGGGTCGCCGACTTCTTGGAGAGCAACAAGAACGGAGCATTCCACAAGCTGTTTGTCGATAGGGCGCAGACTGCCTTGAACAACTACGAGGCTATGAGAAGGAAGAGAACGAGAGAGGCGATGGATGCAATCAAGAGCGCTGCTGGCGGTGATGAGATGTGGGCAAAGATACACAAGGAGCTTACAAGCAAGGACGCGAGCATCGATGTGACATACAACCAGAACGGCACGAAGCTTGACGAGTACTCGTACAGGTCTGGGAAGATTACATTGAACCAAGCTCTTGGGATCTACATCTACGCAAAGAACTACCAGTCGCTCGGGAACCTCCTCTCAGGAAAGGGGAACAACTTCTCCTTGGAGACGCTTGCGAGGATAAACCCCGAGGCAATGAAGCGGTTCCTTGGGGAAGAGATGGCAATGAGGGACGAGTTCGTGCCTGAGACGAAGTTCTTCACAGACTCGAGAGGCAACATCATACCATACAAGACCAGATTCACAGACAGCCTGTTCAAGAACAACACCAAAGCCGAGATATACGATGTATACGGCAGATTGGTGAATGGCGAGTTCGACAGCGGGATGCCATCATGGTTCTCGAAGATAGGCGATGCGATAGTCGAGACCTTGAGCGGAAAGGACAACGAGTACACAAACAGGCTCGCAAAGTTCTCCGCAGAGGTGTTGAACAACCCGTTCACATTCCAAGAGAGCTACTTCCCAAAGGTCTCGGACGGAAGGGTGAAGGTATCAGCCATAGGCGAGGTAAGCGGGGCAAAGAGCAAGCATGTCTCCACAGGGGCTGTCAAGGATAGGCAGACGGCGTTCAATTATCCATTGAGGCTGGATCCAATCAATGTGATGCTTGGGGCGATAGAAGCACAGGAGAGAATGGTCAACATGTACGAGACCGTTTCGGACATGAACTACCTGATGTCGGACAAGGGAAGCAACTTCGGAGCAATCATATCAGCACGCTACGGCGACGGGATGCGCAAGTTCATCGAGAGCCAGATAGCAGACCTAGCAGGCAACAAGCCGATACTCTCCGACTATGAGAAGCTCGGAAACGTGTTCCTGCAAAACGTCTCCACATCGAAGATAGCGCTCAACTTCATGACGGCGCTCAAGCAGTTCCTGTCGGTCTTCCCTGCAACGTTCAACGGCGAGCTGAAGATGCACGACTTGTTGAATGGGGTTGCGCTTGCGTCAGGCAACAACAAGACAACAGCCGATGCGTTGTACAGGAAGTATGCAACAGACGTGGCGGATTCCTCTCTTGGATATGAGTACACGATGATGAAGAGAAGGATGGAAGCGACAGGATTGAATACCATGAGGACAAAGCTATTGGACTTCTCGATGGGGTTCACCAACTGGTCTGACCAAAAGGTCAAGAAGTGGGTGTTCATGGGCGCGTTCGACAAGTACCTCAAGCAAGGCATGTCGGAAAGCGATGCTGGATTGCGTGCTACGGAGATAGTCAAGAAGACGCAGTCCATAGGCGACAGCTACTCGCTATCGAACTTCGAAAGGAACAGAAGCCCGTTTGTGAGGGCGTTCGCGATGTTCTCCAAGGATATGTTCAACATATGGAACAGCATCGTATTCGGGGCGTTCGGAGCGGACGTGAACAACAAGGACTTCTTCCAGATTGGAGAAAGGATGCTAGGAATAGGGATACTCTCGCTTGCATCGGCGCTTGTAGCTGGAGGGTTCATCCCTGACGATGACGATGATGGGGCATTCGATGAGGATGCATTCTTCGAGGATTTGTACTCGAACCTCATAGGGTACGTGCCATTCTTCGGCACATTCTTCTCGAACGATGGTAGCGATTCGTTGCTGACAGAGCCTGTGATGAAGATAAAGGACATGTTCGACACAGTAGGAAGCGCAACAATGAAGATATCGGAGGGCGAGGACATAGAGGAAGAGGCTAACAAGTTCATCAACGCAGGCTTGGATGCCCTTGGTGCCGTAGGAGTCCCATCCGTAGCCGTCAAGAGGGCAATCAAGATGTTCGCACCAGACGGGCTGATCTCGGATGACTATGCGTTCAATCCGGGATGGTTGTTCGGGAAGCCAGGGGCTAGTACGTTCAACTTGGTTTTCTAGAAAAATGAGCGTATCTATGGTATATTCAGGCTATAAGCCTGAAAGTACCGGAGAAAGATGATAGACCACAGGAGATAGAAGTGAGCAAGCAGACGAATTATGGTGGAAAGTCTTTTGTAGTAGACAGGGTCGTAGAGCTGTTCAACAGCACTCGCTCAAGCGCGACAATCAACAGCATCAAGCAACAGATCAGCGCACAGCAATCCTTGAAGGACTTGGACAAGATCCGAGAAGAGATTGAGAATGCAACATCAGATGGAGTTATATCCTCCCATGAGAAGAAAGGACTAAAGCGCGAATGGAGCTCTCTGCTTTCCTCTTGGCTCACAATAAGGGAATCATTCGAGAATGACGACAACCTGAAGAGCAATGCTACATTCCTGATACTCAAATCCACTATTGAGATGCTGACATCGATAATGGACAAAGTGTTCGAGAATATGGACACCGACTACATTGGCGATGATGTTGCGAAGATAACCGACCTGTTCGTATCTGCATGGGACGGGATAACGAGATGCTCGCAGTTGATACAGGACAGATTGTCGCTCTCCGAGAGGCACAGGCTGGAGGTAGAGGGAGACAGGACTATTGTCGATAGCATTGCCTTGAAGGCTAGGCTGTATATATATGCCAACGGTGGATATGTGGATGTCACAAGCTCCACGGATTATGCCGATACCGATTTCACGTGGACAAAGCCTGCGGATAGCGAATGGGAGGCACATACGGGAAGAGGGCTCTCGATAACGCTTGCAGACATGAAGAGCACATCCCCGTCCCAGTTCATGCTGACGTTCTCGCATGGATACAAGCAGGCAGACTCGGAAGAGACGATAGAGGTCAACCTCTCGGTTCTAGTGTCGATAAGCTACGGGAAGAAGATCCAGTATGCGTGGTCTGATGCCGACAGCGTATCCGACTTGAAGAAAGACCCGATGCTCGTATGGAACCCAGAGCCTTTGGACAATTCCAGAAACCTTTTGTACCTATGGAGAAGGGAATCGTCAGACCTGTCAAAGGAAGACGCCGACAAGGTCTGGATCTACTTCAGGGAGACTGGGGAGAAAGGCGACAAGGGAGATCCGGGGGAAGCGGGGGAAGCTGGCAAGGATGCGCCTTTGCCGATAGTGGAGTACCAATACTCCAATTCAGACAGGACTGCCCCGATCTTGTACAAGCCGTTCAAGCTTGGTGGCAAGATCATGAAGTTCAAGTCGCTGTTGCTTGGCGACAACAATAGCAAGGACTGGGTCCAGAACCCTGTCAAGCTTGGCAAGTACAAGTGGATGAGGATATCCACAGATGGAGGAAAGACGTGGACATACTCGGCAGTCACTGGACCCGAGCCATCGTTCTTTGAGCTCATGTCATCCAAGGATACGTTCAGGCAAAACGCAAGGGGAGCTGTGGACGAGGCTGACGAGATCTCCTTCTGGGTCGTAAGGCACAACATATCCTCTGTCGACAAGCCTGCTTGGGAAGTGTCCCCATCGAGCCTGTCGCCTGACGCATCGCTTCTGCACAACGAGCAAATCAAAGTCAAAGTCCCAATCGGGTTCGCGTACGGGAGCTTCTCTGTATCCGTATCCATCGGAGAGAACTCAGAGACCCTGTCGAAGATAATCTACGGAGAGAAGAACGGGGAAGTGGTGGCAAGGAAGCTTGGCTTGATAGACAGGACAGCCGACCCTCCACAGGAATTCCCAACAACGCTTGCAGACGGGATCTCCCCATTGGCTGATGGCGACTATCTGCTCGTAAGGCTTGCAGACAGCAACCAGAAGACCTACCTTGTGCCATACAGATACTCGACCAGAACCGACCCATCAACAGGACAAAGGGAAGGATGGGTACCCTCATCCTCAGCGTATAGCGACCATTCGGAGATCATGGCAAACGTCTTACAGGAAGTTTTGGCAGATTCGCAAACAACCCCTTCGGTGTCGGCTATGTATGGATTTATAAAATCATTGGTGACCAACGAAGTTTTTGCCGAGTTTATAAGCACAATCTACTTGCAGATTCTTGGTGCTATATACGGAGGCGCTTACGATAAAATGGGAAATAATGCGACAGGTGGTACAGGATTCCATATATCCAAAGATGGCGTATTACAAACTACTAATGCGATTATGAAGAACGCTCAAATAGATGGGAGCATTGAGTGCGATGCTGATGGTATCCCTGTTTTTTATTCGACATCCGAAATTAAAGACATTTCTGTTACGATAGAAAATAAGAGCAGATGGGCTTTTAGCAAACTGCTCGAAGCGTATAAGAAAGAGGGGAAATATTATGTAAAGGTTGAAATAGAGGGGGTACAGTACAATGCAAGGCTTTTTTCGGTAATAGAGTACAAGAATGGCTTTTACCGAATACCGAAAAATGGGCGTTATCTTATAAATTTATCAGGTTATTCCTATGATGAAGTAATTGTCAGGTCGCTAAAGAAGGGAGTAGTTTTTAGTCATAAAAGAGGAAATATAAACCAAACAATAATACAAGAATTCGTAGAAGGCGATACAGTAGAAATCGATTCCTATGGTTTGGACAAAGAGGAAATTTTGTCAGAAAGAAGCCTTTTTGAGTTAGGATCTTTTGGCGTATTTTATGCGGACGCTGAATATTATCTTAAAAACCATATAACTATTGAAAATCGTTTTGATTCAAATGATTATATTGACTATGCGTCCATATTGAATATTTCAAATGCTTTAGCTGTTGGAACGAAATATTATCTAGAAGAAGATAGCATAATGCTTGATGGGAAATCTGTATCAGTCTCCTCTATAATCAAGACGGATACACATATCATCTTCTATCTCACAGAAGGCAAAACAGTCTCTGCTAAATATGCAATAGAGGATACACCTATCGCAGAGACAGGATATTATGATATCAGTGGAAGTTTCAAAATCAAGAAGAAGAATACTGGAGTATATGCGTATAACCTAATTCCGGCTCTTGCGGGTAAGTCCTATTTAGGAGAACAAGACAATAGGTTTATTGGTTATTTCTCTCAGGCTAATGCAGAGAATATCATCACAAATACACTGACAGGAGATGTCAATTCAGATGGTACAACGAATAAGGTTTGGGGGGCGGTAGCGAACTAATGGCAAAATTCGAAAAAGGTGAATATATAACAGCCGAAAAACTTAACGCCATAAACAGGGAAAAAGCATTTTATCCAGACAGTAAATATGGAGCTACTAGTCTGTATATGCATCATGATGGGTTTATAAAATGGTGGGCTGTTGGATGGGGGGCGCAAACAGCAAAAGTTGAGATATATAGACTGGTAGAGGGAAAATATGTCACAGTTTTCTCGCGAGAAGTAAGAGGAGACTATGAGTTTGGGGGTGGGGAACCCATAAATAGTGCAGAAGAAGGGACTGTCTTTATAAATGCTCTCGGCGGTGAAGGCTACTATATGATGCAAGGTTGGTATATGGAAGTAACTGAATCATATATAACAGACGAAGGGCATATGTCAGATTATCGTGGCATTACTTATGGATATCTCGAAGCATATCCATTTGCAGATGCAATCAAAGGGGAATATCTGGTTCAGTTTGACCTCGCTGATAGAAGCGGAAACAGGATAAAAGGCAATCAATTGACAGCTGAAATACTAAACTCGGGAACAGTAGGCACTATTCCTGTACTAATATAAACAAAAGGAGGAAAATATGAATAAATTTATTTTAACAAATCAAGATGGAACAGAGACGATTCTAGACAAGGAATATATAAGAGTGGCGTCAAAGCCAGACGGGGTTGCAGTTTTTCTGAAAGGGGGATTCGATAACAAAGCAAACAGCCTAGAGAAGAATAAACTATATCATTTATCAATATACGTAAACGATTCCGTTGTCATGGAATACAGTGCAACATTTGTTTCGTATAATTTTCTTTTGACTGTATCAGCAGATGGAAAGTCGGATGCAACAATAGACAATACACTTCTTTTGAACATTTTGAGGTAAAATCATGACAGAGCAAGAGATTAGAGCAATAGCACAGGAAGAAGTAAGCAAGGTGATCGAGCCTGCTGTAGACTTTGACACATCGAGCATCGACATCGCAAAGCCTAGCGGGATGTCCGACGAAGAGTACGAGGCATCGATGAAGCGCATACACGTGCCAGCGGTTGACTACAGGGCTGTGACCACAGTCAATGCGGATGGCACAGAGGAGATAAACGGGACTCCTACGTATGGCAACTTTGATGTGCAAAGGATGTTCCAAGTCTACGGGATCGAAAAGATAGACAACGAGTATGCAACGCAGAAAGCCGACTTCGATTCCCATGTTACAGACAAGACCGATACATTCGACTCGCACGTTGCAACGAAGACGTCAGAATTGGATAGCCACGTGGAGACTGTCAACAAGCCAGCATTGGATTCATATGTGGAGAATACAGAAAAGCCTGCCATTGACTCGTATGTAAGTTCCACAAGCAAGCCAGCATTGGATGCGTATACAGAATCCAAGAAGACAGAGCTTGACGAGTACAAGGACTCGAAGGTGACGGAGTTCAACTCAAGTGCGACAGAGAAGGCAACCGCTTCGATAAAATCCATCACCGACGAAGGCACGAAGCAGATTGGACTGATTGATGCAATCAAGGAGCAGATAGACACTACGGCATCCACAGTGGCAACCAATGCGACCAGTGCGCAAGACAGCGCAACCAGTGCCTCCGCATCCGCAACGCGTGCCAACGAGTACATGGCATCGGCTAAGACCTACTCCGAGACAGCGACCGAGAAGGCAGGAGTTGCAACGACAAAGGCTACAGAGGCATCCTCGTCCGCTACCTCCGCATCTGCATCCGCAAAGACAGCTGAGCGCTTTGCAAAGGGAACCGAGAACGGCACAGCTGTCACATCAGGCGATGGCTTCGAGGACAACGCAAAGTACTACAAGGAGCTTGCCAAGGGCTACGCGGAGTCGATAGACGTCAGCCAGTTCGCGACCAAGGCTACGACTCTAGCAGGTTATGGGATAACAGATGCATACACCAAGACCGAAGCGGACGGGAAGTACCAGTTGCTGTCAAAGCTACTCTCTGTTGGATTCGTCCTAGCTGATGGCAAGGCTGACATACAGATTGGAGACGAGATTGCGGGGCATGGCGGAGTCATCTATGCGGATCTCGCAGTTGCCAATATGGGTCTTGACATGACTTGGACAGTGCCTAGTGTCACTTGGAACGAGTACAAGCGTGATGTGCATGGCGTGCATCTCATCAAGGACAATGGCAACCCTCGTTACCTTGCGATGGACTATACAGACCTAGGCACAGCGAACAACTATGGCACAGGCACTCAAACTCTTACTTGGGGACCGAACGACCAGAACTGGACAGACATGATAGATGGAGTCGGAGCGTTTACAGAATCAGGTGCCAAGTACACGCCTACAGCCGTCACGTACAACGGCATAGCTCTAGAGGCTGGCTGGTGCCCGACTATCGGAAGAAGGAACATGTGGGTGCCGATGTGCATGATGAAGGGCACTGACAACTCGTGGATTGCAAGCGACCTTGCAAACTCCAACTGGGGCAAGTCGAGCTACTTCTGGAAGGCAGCATGGCTAAAGGCTGGAGCTATTCCTTATGACTACAGCAGAGCTGATAGGACTAAGCATCCGTTCTATGTGCCTACCAAGACCGAGATACAAGCTCTCAACAGGGCACACTGGCTCAGAAAGGTCACGAGCTCCTTCTGGTCATGGTATTGGTCATCGACTAACTATAGTGACACTCAGGCGTGGCACGCGTACTTCGTCTGGGGGTTCCAGTACGCGGGCAGCAAGGTGAGCGACATCGCCGAGGTTCGGTTGGTCAGGACTTTCTGATTTTGGGGTTATTTTGCGAGCCTTTTTATAGGCGAGCAAAGGAGGAGTATGGAAAACAAGAGAGGCATGGGAATATACGCAAAGTTCTATCCCGATGTCTACAAGAAGACAATCGACATGGCGGAGTTCCTGAACAAGGCGTTCAGGAAATCTGGGATTGCCAAAGGGCTGGTATCAGTTGCAGAGGACATCAACTCCGAGCTTGCAGGAATCCTTGCCTTGGTTGTCGAATCCTCATTGTCGCCCGAGAAGGATGTGAAGATAAAAATGATAGAGGGCATATCGCTCAGGCTCAGGAAGGCGAGAGTCGGGATAGATTACATGTACAGGCTCAGATGCCTTACGGATGGCGAGGTCAAGGTGCTGGCAGAGAAAGGCTTGGAGCTTGCGAAGATGATGGAGCAATGGAAGAAGAGGACAAGAGAGGCTGTATAGCTTACGGGCGCAATACGGCTGAAGGGAACTATGTTCCTGATGAAAGTGGACTGGCTGGGTTTCCAGTCGAGGACAGGCTACCGAGAAGCCTCGGGATGCCTTTAAGCAGTCTACATGGACCAGGCGTGGAACGCGAACTTCAACTGGGGGAACCAGAACGCGAACAACAAGGTGAACGACAACAACGAGGTTCGGTTGGTCAGGAGTTGCATCGGAACATGGATACGGTAAGCTTCGAGGAGCTTGCAGAGGCATACCTCGACTGCAGGAGAAGGAAGAGCACTACCCTCGGCGCAGAGCTGTTCGAGATGGACTTGGCGATGAACATCGCACGGCTTTGCGATGAGATAAACAGCAGAAGCTACAAGACATCCCCATCCACATGCTTCCTTGTGTACGAGCCAAAGCTGAGGGAGGTGTTCGCATCGCCTTTTCGAGACAGGGTTGTGCACCATTTCATAAGAAGGGAGCTTGAGCCGTGCCTCGAGAAGGAGCTGATATACGACACGGCTTCATGCAGGCTAGGCAAGGGCACGCTGTTCGCCGTAAAGAGAGCCCAGAGGTTCATGAGGCAAGCGCAGGAGAACGAGAATAAAAAGGCGTACTACTTAAGGCTTGATATCTCCGGCTACTTCATGTCCATCGACAGAGACATGCTATGGTACAAGATCGATAGGCTCATATCAAAGAGATACAAAGGGACGCATGAGGAATTGCTTAGGTATCTATTGAGGATTGTTGTGTATGATGACCCGACAAAGGATTGCATCTTCAATACTCCGTTTGGAGAGTGGGCATCGTTGCCCAAGAGGAAGAGCCTCTTCTACTCGGACGGCAAGGGACTTCCGATTGGGAATCTCACAAGCCAGATGTTCGGCAACCTCTATCTGAGCGAGATTGACCATGCAATCAAAGCGAGGGAGCGATTCTATTCAAGGTATGTTGATGACATGGCTGTAATTAATATAGACAAGAGCCACTTGCTTGAGACGAGGGACATTGTAGAGGAAAAGCTCTCTGGAATCGGGCTCAAGCTCAACAAGAGGAAGACGCATATCGGGCTATGCGACTACGGCATGGATTATGTCGGCAAGCTGATAAAGCCATACTCGATAACAATCCCTTGCGATTCCGCAAAAAGGATGGCACAAAAGATGTCAACGGCTAGGAGCCTTGCTTCCGTGAACAGCATACTTGGATGCGCCAAGGGCTTCATGTCGCAAAGAAGAGCCAGCAAGCTAATCGAGGCAATGCCCGATGCATATACACTAGACGGCAACAGGATGGTTGCAAAGGAGACGATAACATGGAACTGACTTATGGATCATGGGTTTCAATCGACAGCCCAGAGTTGAAGGAATTCGAGGAAAGCGCCAAGGGCTTCATGTCTGCACACGAGGATGCAACGCTTGAGGAGAACAGCGAGAGGGCAACAATCAGACAGCTTACGGAATCCGAGCTCAGGAACAAGAAGGCACAGGAGCTGAGGAGAGAGACCGAGAATGCAAAGAGCGAGCTTGAACAGACCGACTACGCTGTCATCAAGTTCATGGACAATCTAATCAAGTCCTCGCCTGAGTTGCTGGCAACATTCAACGAGCAGTACTCAGGGCTTCTAGAAAGAAGGCAATCGGCAAGGGACAAGGTCAATGCAAGCGAAGTGGAGATGAGCTCGCTATGAACATAATCCGCTCTATCCTTGCTCTTGTTCTTGTACTGCTCATGATTGCATTGTTCGCATTGGTTGTGATTATGCTTGTCGACTCATACGGCTTGAAGACGAACATAGAGCTCTATGGCATCGTTGACGGCTTCTGGGCATCGGTAAAGAGTGTGCTTAGGTTCGATGTAGCGATGGAATAATATAAATTCCAAAGTCTGGAACTTATAGCACGATTTTTACATATCTTATGACAACTACGACGTTGTTAGTTCTCATTTTTTGCCTTATGGATGTCAATAAAAAATACCGCAACTCTGCAAAGCCACGGTATCATGGGTTCGTTTTATGCCGAAACCTACCCTTATGTTTATTCTACAAAATTTCCGTTTTCCAAACAATAGGTTGGAATATTTTGCAATACGGAAATTTGTGGTACATTTAACTTATGTTGGAATTGTTGGAGTTGATACCTTTGAAGTACTCATGGACTATACCTTTTCTCAATTGCTTTGGCTATTGGATAAAGCATAGGACCAGGATCCACAACGAGGATATCCCGATTCTTCTGTTCGTAATCGCCACGTCCATTAGCATCGCGCTCCGCTTTTCTACCTCGATGTATTCGGGGTGGTATTTTTGGTTTGACGCACTGTTTGTATACGGTGTCGTCAATGGTCTTAGATTGTCTCTTGTTGCATGTGGCGGATATGAAGCTGTCAGGGGTATCAGAACTACATACAAAAGAAGACGAGGAGGAAAAATGATAAAGAAAAAATCTTTTCTACTCATGCTTGTTGCCTTCGTGTCGGCAACATTGATCTTCGGGCTTCTCTCATTCGTGTTCGGAGAGGATCTCTGGGGTATCTTCACAAAGCTTACTGATGGATGGATATTCGGGGTTTTGTTCATGCTTGCTTTCGATATTACAAAAAGGGTCGTGACAGACAAGGAGTCGATTACCAAGACATACATTGTCATGGTGGTATTGATCTTCCTTAATGTCGTCTCGTTTTTTACTGCAAGCTATGCCAAGACTCTTAATTGGCTTATCGCAGGAATTGCGTGTGCTGTGGTCTTTGGGGTCACTGCTGGACTACTCCCCTCAGTCGTCAATTATATCAAAAATAGGAGAGACGGCTTTTCTCCTAATGGCAAGAAGGCGTTTACAACAGACGACATCCAGAACGAATGGATTAAGGTTCGAGCTAAGCTAGTCAAAGCCAAGGACGAGAAAGCCAAGAAGGAGATCCTGTATGGATTCCTTGCGTTCAGGCTCAAGGATGACTCGATCTACAACGAGCTTGACATCAACCAGCCACTCATCAAGCAGGACAGCTTTGCGATGACTGTGAACTCCGCAACAAAGAGCGGTGTCGTTTCAGAGGATTCAATCGACCAAGCCAAGAGCTACATCGATTCGATTATCTAATAGGAGAATTGCAATGTGCAAAAATTCAAGGACTTCATTAAAAAGAATAAGCGTATCATTATTGCTGTTGCTACTTTTGGCATCTCCCTGCTTTGCAGCTGGGCGATGGTTCGCCATATCAGGCTTAAGAGAAGCACCTTCAGACTCGCAGAGTCAGTCATTGCCACAGCAGGAGGAGCAGTTGGAGCAAGTGGCGGAAGTGGAAACGGTAGCGACAACCCCTACAACAGAGGAGGAGGCATCCTCTCAGACACCGTCCACACAGCCATACGAGATTCGAGAAGATCAGATCTACGAGAAGCTAGAGAGTCTGTTGTC
>ERZ808245.833-NODE-833-length-13798-cov-3.182275_pt1 | contig 13798 bp, 10 predicted proteins | sample MGYA00521243_ERZ808245 | MGnify/ENA primary metagenome ERZ808245 (study PRJEB31516, sample SAMN03275576) | gut metagenome | biome: mammalia-associated habitat; material: feces | host: Papio cynocephalus | place: Kenya | collected 2012-07-07 ... | reverse complement strand
GCGGTGAGGTAGTAGCGGCTGCCGTAGTTGTAGGAGATTCGTCCGAGATAGGACATTATCGACCACTTTGACCAGCTCTGACTGACGTCCTTGGGCTTATTTCCGGCGTTGAGGCCGAAGACGCTGTTGTCTGACATGAGGTAGGTTTTGCCGGCCGTGAGTGCTTGGTAATCGGAGGTGGTCGCGGAGGTTCCGATCATGGCCTCAAGGCTGTGCCCGTTCCAAAGCCCGTTGTAAGTCAGGATGTTGTCATAGATCATCCTCCTGTCGTCGTTGCGGGTGTCAGTCACCGAGCCGTTCGCCTTGCGGCCGAACACCGTGCTGACGGGGTCGAGATAGCTGTAGCCGTGGCCCCAGCGGCGGTCCATTGAGACGGTTGATTTGAAGCGGAGACCCTTGACGATGTCAACTGTCAGCGCTCCCGATGCTATGAGACGGTCGTAGGACGAGAAGTTCTCCTGCGTCCGCGCGATGTTCTCGACCGGGGAGTTGAGTCCGCTCAGTCCGTAGAACTTTTCCCAATAGTGTTCCGGATTGTCCTCGTCCCATATCTTGGCGTAGGTCGGCGTACAGAGGGCGGAAATGACCACGCCTCCGTTGTTCGCTCCCAGTCCGGTGGTCACGCCATTGGAGCGGCCGTTTGAGTAGGCCAGGTCCGTGCCGAAGCGGAGCCAGTCGAAGAGCTTCCATTCGGTGTTGACCTTCATGTTGAAACGGCGGCTGTAGGTGGAGCGGATGACACCCGTCTCGTCGCTGTAGCCCGCGCTGGCATAGTACTTTGCCTTGTCCGTGGCGTTGGAGACTGAAAGCTGGTAGTTCTGCGCGAGACCGTTCCTGTATGTTTCCTTCTGCCAGTCGGTCTCGTCCTTGAGCCCGTACGGCATTTCCTCAACTATCGACTGGAGTCCCTCGTCAACGAGGAGTTCCTTGTACTGTTCATGGTTCAGGACTTCGAATGTCCGTGCCACGGTCGTGAGTCCGACGTATGAGCTGAACGAAATCTGCGTTCCCTTGCCGGCCTTTCCCGCCTTGGTGGTAATCAGCACCACTCCGTTGGCCGCACGCGAACCGTAAATCGCAGCGGAGGATGCGTCCTTGAGAATCTGCATAGACTCGATGTCCGACGGGGAGAGGTAGGCAATCGCGTAGCTTCCCTCGCCGACAGGCACGCCGTCAACGACATAGAGCGGGTCGTTGCTGGATGCTATGGAAGATGCTCCGCGCACGCGGATGGTCATTCCGCTGCCCGGAAGTCCGCTTGTCTGCTGTGCTGTGACTCCGGCGACCTTTCCCTGTATGAAGCCTGCGGCGTCGGTAATCGGGCGGGTCTTCATGTCCTCGGTGGAGACGGTGGATATGGCCGTGGTGAGGTCGCGCTTTTTCGCCGTTCCGTAACCGATGGCCACGACGGCGTCAAGGGCTATTGCCTCAATCTCAGCGGTCACGTTAATGACGGCGCGCCCTGCAACCTTTTCCGTGACAATCTTGTAGCCCAGGGCCTCATACCTCAGCGACGGGTCTTTCCCGGTCAGGGTAATCGTGTATTTTCCGTCGGCGTCGGTCATCGTGCCGTTCTGAGTCCCTTCCTCAAGGACGCTCATCGCTATCACCGGAATGCCGTCCGAATCCACGACAGTTCCGCTGACAGTCCTTGCCTGAGCCTCAGGAGTTCCGTTGCTCTGCTGGGGGGGGTAAGTACTACAAGTTTCGGATTCTTGATTTCATACGAAATGGCCGTTCCTGAAAAAAGAGCGTCGAGAACTGCCTTCAACGGCTTGTCCTTGACATCGATGCTGACCTTCCTGTCCAGGTCAGGAAGTGCGCTGCTGTAGAAGAACTTGAAATCGCCCTGTTTCTCAACGACAGGAAGAACCTCCGAGAGAGGGCTGTCCTTCACGGAGACAGTGATACGCTGTCCCCACGACGGCACTGCGAAGGCCGTCGCGACGAGTATTGCCAATACCCATTTCATCAATCTGTGGTGCATTGCTTTGTTTGGTTATTATTGTTTATTATGCGCGGCTTCCCGGAACGCTACCGGTCATGCCCCGAAAGTTTCACTGTGTTTCCCTCCATTGTCCATGACACCGGGGAAGTCTCGGTAATCAGGCCGAGCATGGACTTGAGCGAAGTGTTTGGAATCACGCCTGTGTAGCGGTAATTCCTTATGCCCTCATCCTCGAAGACAATGCGTATATTGTAGAGACGTTCCATCTCGGCGGCGACCGCGGTCAGGCTGTCGTCGTTGAACGCGACCTCATTGCACAGCCACGGCACCTCGGATGACGCCCCCGTCGGGCGTGGCTGTCCGAGTGTCCCGGTTGTCCTGTCGAACGAGACGCACTGATGCGGAAGGAGCACGGCCGCTGCTTCCCCGGCAGTTGTAAGAACCTTGCCTTCCACGAGCGTCACGGTCTCGTCCCCGTCCCCGTAAGAACGGACATTGAACTTCGTGCCGAGGGCCTCGACGCTGATGCACCCGGTGCTGACGACGAAGGGAAGTTCGGCATTCTTCGCGACTTCAAAGAAAGCCTCCCCCTCAAGGGAGATGTCCCTGTTCGTCTTTCCGTATTCGGTCGAGTATGACACCCGGCTGGCTGAGTTCAGCCTGATGCGGCTGCCGTCCGGAAGAAGCACGTCGCTCCTCTGCCCGCAGTCCGCGACAATCTCGAACTGCCCCGGCGCCGTTTCGGGAGCGGAAAGACGCATCCCGGCAAAGACACCGAGCGCGACGGCCGCAGCCGCAGCGGAAACCGCCGCGACAACGCGCCACAAGCCGCCCCCGCGTCGTCCGGCCTCTTTCTCCAGCCGTGCCGCTCGTTTCTTTGTTCGCGCAAACGCCGTGTCTATGTCCTCTTGTGTCACGGACGAGCCGTCAATCGCGTCCCATCCGATGAAAATATCTCTCCTCATATCACTTTCTCCTTGCCATTCTTATGCAGTCAAATGCCGCCTTCGGTGACGTCACGCCGGATATACGGATCTTATTCTCTCCCTTGCGAAGCTCCACGTCGAACGGAATCTCCGCGAATGCGGAGTCCGTCGCTGCAACCGAGGCGTGATGAGTCTCCCCGTTCACGACCAAATCAAAATCAACCGCCTCCGGCGAGGAGATGAGAACCGCCATGCTATACTTTCCTCCGCGTCGGCTGAACACGTCGCTCCACTCAAGCCGGTTCGTCTCGGAGCCGCCGAGATTCATCGCCGCCGCCCGTCCCGAAGCCTCCTCGACAGGGACGTATTTCACGCCCGTCCCGCGTATGTCGGTGAAATCCGGGCAGTATCCCCACTCCGCCTCATAGAGGACAGGTTCAATCCTTTTACCCTCGACTCGCAGAATCTTGGCCGTGTGAGGCGGCAGCGTCATTTCTATTGTATCGCAGGAAGCAAGGTCTGAGCGCAGGTTGAGGTCGCGCAGCTTCATATGACCATTGAACTCCAGCACCTGCGCAGGCACGCTGAACGGGGCGGTCGTGTCCGAAGGGTTATAGAGAGCGACGGCTCTTTCGCGGCCGTGACGCCGCAGGACGTCCTTCGCGAAGACGTATGTCTCGCCCTCATGCTGAACCACATGGGCCTGAAGCCCGAGCGGATCCTGATTCACGGCAATCAGCTCCGGGTTGGTGATTATCCGCATAGTCTCATCCGGGATGTACTCGACGTCGCAGCCCAGAAGCAGCGGCGAGCTCATTATGCACCACATCCCGAAATGCGCCTCCTCCTCGGTATGGCTCAGTCCCAGTCCTTTCTCCCAGAAGAAGGGCGACGGCTTTATGCTGTAGCCCAAGGCGAGCATGTCCATGTCATTGTAGTGCCCGTCACGCGCATATGCCGAAAGGTAGAGGTTTCTCCTGACTATGGACGCCACCGACGACCACACTGGACGTATGTCCCCGGACATTCTCCAGGAGTCGGCAATCTTCTCCGCCCATGTCCCCGGGAAGTCCCAGCGGCAGATGTTGATGTCGATATGCCTCCCGGCCACGCTGTCAATCACATGGCGGATTCTTTCGTAGCGTTCCTGTTCATCGAGGTGGAGGTGAAAGCCTCCGCAGTAGTCAATCTTGATGAAGTCGAAGTTCCAGTTGTTGAAGTACTGATCCGCGTCCTGCACGTCGTGCATCCATAGTCCGGCGCCGATTCCGTTGGTGTCCCTGAGATTTTTCGAGAGCGCCCCGCAGGTGTTGTCTCCGGCGTCGGAATAGATTCCGGCCTTGAATCCGAGGGAATGGATGTAGTCCGAGAGCGATCGCATCTGCTCCGAGCCTCCCGGAAACCTAGCCGGATGCGGAATCATATAGCCGCGCTCGTCGCGGTAGCCGAAGAATCCGTCATCGATGTTCACGTTCGTGTAGCCGGCGTCCTTGAGTCCCCGTTCGACGAGGAGGTCCGCCTGACGTCTTATGAGCGAGTCGGAGATGTTGACGGTATATGCGTTCCATGAGCTCCAGCCCATCAGGGGCGGTTTCACGGCATTGTTCTTCCCTCCCGTGCACGAGACTATGACTGCAAGAATAAGGAAAAAAGGATATATCCCCTTTGTTTTCCGAAAGTTACAAAAATGTGGCTCTAAGCGAATGCGCATATAATGACGGTTTTATCACAATAGTGAGTGTAAAAATCGTCTCCGCACCCATCGGAAATTCCGATTTTTTGAAAAAATCTTCCGCTGAGTATGAAAATATGCGAGTTCTGGCTAAACGAAGAATATCATCAGGCACAGGACGCGACGGATGTCCCTGAGGGCCGCGTTCATCAGATTTTCGACCGTCTTTTTCTTTATCCCGAGAATTTCCGCAATCTCGTCGTTCGACTTGCCCTCGTCGCGGCTGAGCGTGAACACGCGCCGCCGTCGCTCCGGCATGTTTTCGACGACCTCACGGATTCTCGCGGCCTTGTCGGCGGCGGTCAGATGGGAATCAATGGTCTGCTCAACGGCGAGGTCGAATTCTTCAATTGTGACGGACGGGCGGCGCTTTTTCAGGTGAAGCAGCGCGGAATTGCGCGTCATGGTGTAGAGGTAGGATCCGAATGAACGGATTTCCGGGAGGGCGCTCCTCAGCAGCCATATTCTGGCGAACACGTCCTGGGCTATGTCCTCGGCAGCCGCACGGTCTTTCAGAATCTCGGCCAGAAAGACAAGAACTTTCGGATAGTAGTACGAGAAGACTTCACGGAATGCGCTTTCACTGCCATCCGTGACCGATTTCAGTAGCTCCTTCTCATTTTTCAGCATAGTCCCGATGTCTTTCGTCCTGCAAATTTATATCTATTTGCCAAACTTTTCCAAATTTGATTAGCATAAAAATTGCTATCTTTGCAGCCGCCTTGTGTGAAACGGGCTATGTTGTTGATAATGTCAGAAAATTACGATATTTTATATAAAAAGCTATGCAACAGAACATTTCAACTTACGATTTCGCAGGCAAGAAAGCCATCGTGCGCGTGGATTTCAATGTCCCGCTCAACGAAAAATTCGAAATCACGGACGACACACGTATGCGTGCCGCAATCCCTACCCTCAAGAAAGTCCTTGAGAAGGGCGGTTCACTCATCATTATGTCTCACCTCGGCCGTCCTAAAGGCGTGACCGAGAAATTCTCCCTCAAGCACATACTTCCTCATCTTGAGGAACTTCTCGGAAGGCCGGTGAAATTCGCCGACGACTGCATGAAGGCGGATGCGCAGGCCGCAGCCCTCAAGCCGGGCGAGGTTCTTCTTCTTGAGAACCTCCGTTTCTACGCCGAGGAGGAAGGCAAGCCGAGAGGACTTGCTGAGGACGCCACAGACGAGGAGAAGAAGGCAGCGAAGGCCGCTCTCAAGGAAAGCCAGAAGAAGTTCGTCGAGAAGCTCGCTTCATACGCAGACTGCTACATCAACGACGCGTTCGGAACGGCTCACCGCGCCCACGCATCGACGGCCCTCATCGCCGACTACTTCCCTAACGACAAGATGTTCGGCTATGTGATGGAGGGCGAGATCAAGGCGCTTGACCGTGTTCTCAAGACTCCGGAGCATCCTGTGACGGCAATCATCGGCGGAGCGAAGGTCTCTTCAAAGATCGGCATCATCGAGCACCTCTTCGACATCGTCGATAACATGATTATCGGCGGCGGTATGGTCTATACCTTCAAGAAGGCCCAGGGCGGCCATGTCGGCAACTCCCTCTGCGAGGACGACCAGATGGACGTGGCTCTCAACATCCTCAAGAAGGCCGAGGAGAAGGGCGTGAAGCTCTATCTTTCAGACGAGGTTGTCATCGCCGACGCTTTCTCGAATGACGCGCACACCAAGATTTGCCGCAACACCGAGATTCCTGACGGCTGGGAGGGCGTTGACGCGGCTCCGAGCACTCTCGCCACTTGGGAGAACGTCATCATGAAGTCAAAGACCATTCTCTGGAACGGTCCTGTCGGAGTGTTCGAGATTCCTGCGTTCGCAAAGGGAACCATGAAGGTGGCCGAGATGCTTGCAAAGGCAACGGAGAACGGCGCGTTCACCCTCGTGGGCGGCGGAGATTCCGTTGCTGCCGTCACCCAGATGGGCTTTGCCGACAAGGTAAGCTATGTTTCAACGGGCGGCGGCGCTATGCTGGAGTATCTTGAAGGGATAGAACTTCCTGGCATCGCAGCAATAAGAAAGTAAAAGCCGCCTGAAAGGCGGTCTGCGTCGTTGGACGGCTTGACGAAATGCTCACAACCATCAAGGTTGCTGCGCTTTCATCCGCGCCGTCCGCCTTGCATCCCACCTTTTATACGACTTTTGCTCTCAGCACATATATTAAGTCTGAGTGTGAAAATATTTGAACTTGAGTGCAAATATGAAAAGGACTCCCTGAAGGCTGAATGCTTCGGGGAGTTTTTCGTTTGGCAAGGAAATCCTAAATGCAAGGAAATCCTAAATGAAAGAGCCGTGAGGTCAACCGAAGACATTGCAGGTGTAAGCAAAATATTTTGTAACTTCGCAGGATTTTGTCATCCGGCACTTGCTGCTGCGACAATTTGTGAATTTTGATATAGTTATGGAGAGGATATTCATTTCGATATACCGTTATCTCAAGGGACACCGACGGCTCATGTGGCTGCTGATGCTCGGTTCGGCGGTAGTCTTTGCGGTCTTCGGCTTTCGGCTTCACTACGAGGAGAACATAATAAAGCTCCTTCCGCAGACCGACAATTCAGCGTCTTACGAGCTTGTGTTCAGTAATTTAAAGGTAAAGGACAAGGTCTTCATCCAGATTGCCCCCAAGGGTTTTTCGGTGGAAAAGGTGGGGACGGAGCCGACGCTTGACGCTCAGACGCTGTCAGACCGCTGCGATGAATTCATTGATTCGCTGACGGTCCGTGACGGCGGGAAATACATCGCGAGCGTGCTGTGCTGTCTTGACGACGACATGATGATGAACGCGATGGACTATGCCGTGGCGGAGTTCCCGACCTTCGTCGCTCCGGAGTGCTACGCCGCCTTCGACAGCCTTCTGACATGGGAGAGCATTCGCGCACAGATGTCGAGAAATGCGGAAATGCTTGAGAATGACGAGGATGGCAATATGTCCATGCTCGTTGGTTATGACCCTGCGGGGCTTCGCTATGGAATGCTCACTTCGCTGAAAAAAGCGGTGGGCGGAACTGCCGTGGCGGGTGCGGGAGAGACTGTGGGGACGGGGATGACCCTGAAGAACCGCCACCTCTTCACCGGGGACGGGAATGTCGTGATGGCGTTCGTGGCTCCGGGATTCGACTATATGGACTCTCAGGCTTCGGCGGGTTTCGTGGATATGATAGAGAAGGAAATCGAATCATTTGAGGCGCGGCATCCGGAGGTTGATGTGTTTATGCACGGCGCTCCGGCTATGAGCGCGAACAACTCGCGGCGCATCAAGACCGACCTCGTGATGACCGTGGGCATATCCCTTCTTCTCATCATTCTTCTGATTTCATTGTTTTTCAAGAACAAGTCTTCGCTGCTCCTGTTGCTTTCTCCTGTGGCTTACGGCACGCTTGCGGCACTTGCGATGATGTACTGGATAAAGGGAAGCATGTCACTGATGGCGGTAGGCATCGGCGCGATTGTGCTTGGAGTGGCCTTGAGCTATTGCCTGCACGTGCTGACGCACTACAAATATGTTGATGACCCCGAGCGGGTGCTCCGCGACGAATCGAAGCCTGTTTCCCTCGGCTGCCTCACCACCATCGGAGCCTTTGCCGGACTGCTCTTCACAAGCAGCGAACTTCTGCGCGATTTCGGGCTGTTCGCGTCCTTCGCGATGATTGGAACAACTCTTTTCGCGCTGGTCTTCCTCCCGCAGTTCTTCCGCCCGGAACGCAACCGCAAATCAGAAAAAGCGTTTGCTGTCTTCGACCGGATAAACTCCCTGCCGCTTGACAGCAACCCGCGGATTCTCGGCACGATAGTCGTGATTTCCGTCGTCTGCCTCTTCCTGCCGTCTCCTGAATTTGACAGCAACTTGCGGGATATCAATTATATGAGTCCTAAGGTTCGTCAGTCGATGAACATCTACAATGCCGAGAATAACGGCGGCTGGGCATCGCAGTACTATGCCGCGACCGGCTCCACCCTTGATTCGGCGGTTCTTTGCAGCCGCAGGCTCTCCGCCGCCCTCGACTCGCTTCAGGGAGAGGGCATCGTGAAGCGTCACAGCGACTTCAGCGCGTTCCTCGTTCCGGAAGACGAGCAGCAGGAGCGCATCTATGAATGGACAGAATATTGGCAGAAACCTGTCGGAGGCGGTCGCACACGGCTTGATGTCACTATGGCGCGCATTGACAGGGCAGCCCGGGAGCAGGGGCTTTCTCCGGAGCTTTTCACGCCGTTTGCGGCCCTCTGCGAGGCCGACTATGCTCCGGAGTCGCTCTATGACTCAGGGGCGCTTCCTGAGTCCATAACTTCAAACTTCATTGAGCGCGGGAAGGACGGCACCTATATGATTTTTACCTCTGCGCTTATGGCCGAGGGCGACAAGATGGCGGTCAACAAGGCTGTTGACAAGGTGGACGGCTCATTGATTGTCGATCCGTTCTTCTACACCGGCAATATGGTCGAAATCATCCACAGCGACTTCAATACTATTCTGTGGATTTCCATGGCGTTCGTATTCATAGTCCTTCTCCTGTCGTTCCGCAGCTTTGCCGTCAGCCTCATAGCCTTCCTTCCGATGACCCTAAGCTGGTATGTCGTGCAGGGCATAATGTGGCTCTTCGGCCTGAAGTTCAATCTCATCAACATCATCATCTCCTCCTTCATCTTCGGCATCGGCGTGGATTACAGCATCTTCGTGATGCAGGGCCTTCTCGCCGCCGCCTCGGGAAAGGACACAGAGATGCTGAACTACCACAAGACGGCCATCGGCCTTTCGGCCATGATTCTCATCGTCGTGACCGGTTCGCTCCTCTTCGCTGTCCATCCTGCCATCCGCTCAATCGGCATCAGCTCCATCATCGGAATGTCCGCCTCAATCCTTCTCTCCTACTCGATTGAGCCCTTCCTCTTCCGTATGATTCTGAAGATTCCGTTCTACCGGAAGCGGCTGACAGGGAAATGACGCCTTGAGGAATATTTTTTGCAGATATGCCCCGGCTCAAATTTTTTGAACAAACTCGTTCAGTTGTTTGAGGAAACGATTTTTTATGGTTGAGGTCTCGTCGCTTCGGGGTTTCAATCGTTGATTTATGCGTAAAATAATTGTTATGAAGAAGATAGTTTCCCTTTTTGCCGCCCTCTTCTGTGTCACGGCACTTTCGGCCCAGGTCAAGGGGCTTGAGGCAAGTTTCACCCACACCAAGACTGCGGCAGGCGCGACGGAGAAGGATTCCGGCAAGATTTACTATGCCGCTCCCGGCAGCCTTTCGCTCCACTACGCCGCTCCCTCGACCAACCTCGTCGTCATCGACGGCACCGCAGTCTTCATCCGTCAGGCCGGTCGCGAGCGACGCTTCGACACAACGAAGAACGCCCCGATGCGCGGCATGAGCGCGACGCTTCTCAACTGCGTGAAGGGTGACACTCAGAAAGTCGCCGACGAGAACGACGCCGACATCCGTGTTCAGAATTTCGCCCGCTCGACCGACGTTGTCATCACCGCCCGCAGGAAGGCAGTCCGGGGCTACTCCCGCATCGATCTTAGCTACCGCAGGTCCGACGGCCTCCTCCAGTACATGAAGCTCACCGAGTTCAACGGCAACGTCAACGAGTACAAAATGACCAATTTCGTCCAGTCCGCCACTCTTCCCGCCGACGCCTTCACCATCCCCGCCAAGTCCTCCCGCAGCGAATAGGCTCGCAGACTTTTACAGACCTTTATCGCGGATTTTATTTGATGCCACCGAATAAAATCCGCGATTTTTATTTTGTGCTACCGAACAGAAATTACTGAATTTATTTTGTGGCATCGAATAAATTTCCTACATTTGCGACAAAACGAGCAAGATGGACAAAGAACTTTTTCGCGTTATCATATCTGAGAATCAGGAGTATATAGGCAATATCCCGTTGATTGAACGCCCTTTGGATTTGGAGGCGTCGGGGAATTATGTTTTTGTCGGGGTGAGGCAAGCGGGAAAGTCATATCTGCTCTATCAGCGCGTCCGGCAGATGCTGAAACAAGGTACGAGGCTGGAGGACATAGTATATATAAATTTTGATGATGAGCGTTTGCTTGGGATGACATCTGATGATTTTGACCTTATTCTTCAGGCATATCACAGTATGTATGACGGCAATCCCGTTTTTTTCTTTGATGAAATCCAGAATGTTGACGGATGGGCAAACTTCGCCCGGCGTCTTGCAAACAGAAAGTATCGGGTCTATGTGACAGGCAGCAATGCGAAGATGCTTGGACGGGATGTGGAGACTGTTCTTGGCGGACGTTACCTCGATATGAAGGTGTTTCCGTACTCTTTCCGCGAGTTCTTGAGCGCTTCCGGTGAAAAGGTCACCTCGGGCTGGCAATATGGACGAAAGGCGGACGACTTGCAACGCCTGTTCCGAACCTATTTCGAGTGGGGCGGATTTCCGGAACTGGTAAATTTCCGCGAGAAACGTGTGTGGCTGAACAGCTTATATAATCGTATATTTCTTAATGATTTGGTCGTCAGACATAAGATAAAGAACGACGATGCTTTGCGTCTTTGCGTGCGGCGTCTGGCAGAAAGTGTCATGCATCCGTGTTCGCTGAACCGTCTGTGCAATCTTGTGAAATCGACGGGCGTATCCAGCAGTGTTTCGTCCGTCATGGAGTATGTGCGCTATCTTCAGGAGTCGTGTCTGCTGTTTTCCGTGGATAATTATGCGTCGAAGCTCGTCGAGAGGGAAACCGTCAAGAAACACTATTTTGTTGATAACGGCCTTCTTCATCTGTTCCTGAACAATCCTGAAACTGCTCTGCTGGAGAATCTGTGCGCCCTGACCTTGTTCAAGAAATATGGGAACGGGCTTTTCTATTACAGCAGGAATGTTGAGGTCGATTTTTATGTACCGGAGGAAAGTCTTGCCGTCCAGTCCTGCTATCGGATGAGCGACGATACAACCGTTGAGCGCGAGGTCAAGGCCTTGGTCGCATTGAACTCACTCTATCCTCTGGACAGGGCCATGATAATGACCTATGAGGATGAGGACAGCATTGAAAAGGACGGCCTGCACATTGACGTGGTTCCCGTCTGGAAATGGCTCGTCGAATGCGGGACCGCAGACTGATTTGCTTGTGTTTTCGCTATGGTATATTCGATAGTGCAACGGTAACCAGACGAGTTGGGAGTAGTTGGAACTCGGGTCAGAACTCGTAGTCGAGGCAGGAGCGGAGGGCGGTGTAGGGGCGGACCTTGGTGTTGGCCACGGCGAGGTGAGCCGGATGGGCGGCGTAGGCCTTGAGGGCTTCGGGCGATTCGAGGGTGCAGTCGAGCATCACGTCAGCGGTGGAGCTCGGAAGACGGCCTTCCGTGCTGACAATCACCTCAATAAGTCCCGGGACAACCCCGACAAGCGATTCCAGTCCTTCCTTGATTCCGGCCTTGACGGCAGTCTTCTCCTCCTCGGACAGCTCTTCCTTGAGCGTCCACAAAATTATATGCTTTACCATATTTAACTATTTTTCCTAATCAAGAAATCTTAATCTTTTGAGAAATTTTCCAAGATAACCGGGGTGGAAAAAGTCGAAGAATGAGGCAGATGCAAGGCGCACGAAGCATTCGAACCGCAGCAACCTGATGGTTGTGAGGATTCAAATGCTGAGCGCAACGCCGCAGATGCCCCGTTATTCGGCTTTTTCCGCAAAGCGCTTAGCCTGCTCCTCGATTAAGGACGGGTCGTCGAAATAATTGATGCGCATAGCCTCGCGCACCTCATGGAGAGTCTGTGCGGCGACGGCGCGGGCCTTCTCTGTGCCCTGACGGAGAATCTCGTAAATTGCCGGAATGTCCTTTTCGAGCTCGGCGCGGCGGGCGCGGATAGGGGAGAGCTCCTCTTCGAGGACGGCGCCGAGGAATTTCTTGACCTTCATGTCTCCGAGGCCTCCGCGGCGGTAGTGGTCCTTGAGCGCGTCGAGGTTCTCATATTCCGGCAGATAGCGGCCGAAATGCTCCGGGCGGCAGAACGCGTCGAGGTAGGTGAAGACAGTGTTGCCCTCCACCTTGCCCGGGTCTGTGACCTTGAGGTGGTTCGGGTCGGTGAACATTCCTTTGACCTTCTTCCAGACTTCGTCGGCCGAGTCGGAGAGGTAGATGCAGTTGCCGAGGGACTTGCTCATCTTGGCGCGGCCGTCGGTGCCCGGGAGGCGCAGGCAGGCCGCGTTGTCGGGAAGCAGAATCTCCGGTTCCACGAGCACGTCGCAGTTGTAGGCGCCGTTGAACTTGCGGACAATCTCGCGGGCCTGCTCAATCATCGGCTCCTGGTCCTCGCCGGCCGGGACGACCGTGGCCTTGAACGCGGTGATGTCAGCCGTCTGGCTCACCGGGTAGGTGAAGAATCCGGCCGGGATGCTCTCGCCCTCGAACTTGCGCATCTCGATTTCGCTCTTCACCGTCGGGTTGCGCTGGAGGCGGGCGATGGTGACGAGGTTCATGTAGTAGAACGTCAGCTCGCAGAGCTCCGGGATGAGCGACTGAATGAATATGGTCACCTTTGACGGGTCGAGACCCACGGAAAGATAGTCCAGGGCCACCTCAATGATGTTCTGGCGCACCTTCTCGGGATTGTCCGCGTTGTCCGTGAGCGCCTGTGCGTCAGCGATGAAGACGAACATGTCGTCATATCCTCCCTTGTTCTGGAGTTCCACTCTCCTGCGGAGAGAACCTACATAGTGCCCGATGTGAAGCCTGCCGGTAGGACGGTCGCCTGTCAAAATAACCTTTGCCATATTCTGTAATCTGTCTTTTTTATTCGAATCTCATAGAGTGAAAAAATTGCCCACCCCGTTTTTCTGTAATACGAAACCGCGAATTTACACAAATTACGGAACTTACACAATATTGATGGCTCGTGATTGTCGCGGCAACATTTCACCGCGTGTAGATTTGCGTCAGAATGCGCATACGAACGCTACTCCTGTTCCATAGCTCCCCACTCGCTTGGGACTGTTGGTTATATATCCAGCTCTGTACAGATGATAGGCACTGTCGAATTCATCATAATCCCTGTATTTGGTTTCTGTGGAGGACCAAAGATATGAAAAAAATTCAAGCGGCGGGTATATTCCGAGTGCTGAATATGAATTATTGAGAATGTCTGAGGTTTCAAACCCATTCTTGAGCTGGTAGATGTTGTCGAGATCCTTGTTCACGTACAT
>ERZ808245.831-NODE-831-length-13804-cov-4.185759_pt1 | contig 13804 bp, 19 predicted proteins | sample MGYA00521243_ERZ808245 | MGnify/ENA primary metagenome ERZ808245 (study PRJEB31516, sample SAMN03275576) | gut metagenome | biome: mammalia-associated habitat; material: feces | host: Papio cynocephalus | place: Kenya | collected 2012-07-07 ... | reverse complement strand
CACGTATCACAAGGTGTCACACATAGGCAAAAATGCCGATAAATAAAGGGTTTTAATAACAAAACGAGTGCGACACTATGCAGATAAAATAAATAATTTTTTTACAAATATTTTCAAAAAATTGCTCTTCTTTATTTCTCTGTTAGCAAATAGTGATGATCGAGATAATGATTTACATTTGAAAATATCTTTGTGGTTTCAAATGTTGGCATACTATAATTGATAAAATTTTAACTTAAAAACATAAAAGTTTGCATGGGTAAATAGTGTCTATGCGGGAATTGTAAAATAGACTTAAATATTCTACGATCAAACAGTTTTAATGCTGCACATACTTATTAAATATTTATACAAATATGAAGTTTGGTGGTAAAATCAAAAGAAGTATCTTGATGATAGACTTGACAACACAGATTTACTATTCTGTACAGAATATGAAAAAGATATTTGTCACGAACTGTTACGAGTATGGTTACAAAAATTTATTGCATGAGTTTGACTTCCAATAGTCACACACCACTCACTTCGCCAGACGAACATAACATTGCAAATAATGGCAGGTGTAGACATGAAGACTGTATCAGCCAGAGCTGGCCATAGCAAAGTTTCAATCACCAGCGATATTTATTCCTATTTCTTGCAATCAAATGACAAAAAGCAAACACTATAATTAGATAAAATATTTGAATAATAAAAAGTCCCTAGGAGACTAAAAATCTCTTAGGGACTTTTTATATATTAAAAATTTTTTTTAATTTGTTTTTTATTAATATTCTTCTTTGTTTAAAAAATTCATCAAAATTTTTTAGTTCTAAAGAAATTCCAGGTGGATGATATTCAAAATCATTGCCTTCATCAACCCATTGTTTTAAAGGAGTTTTATTTTTACTTTCGTTTTCAGCTCCTTTTAAAAACTGAAGATTTGGAATTAAATTTCTTTTTTTCTGCCATTCTTTTTTCTTTTGTTCATCTAAATTAAGAACTTTAATATTTTTATCATCAAACGCAACGTCAGGATGACAATGGTCTTGATGAAAATTTACTTGACTTAATTTTAAATCAGGATACAAAAGAGAAAGAATAAAAAATGTATTGGTTCCTTTTTCGTAATTATCTAGCCAATAATCAATATCATTTTCTTCTACTATAAATTTTCTGTTGCCAGTTAGAGTTATATTATCAAACAAAGATAGAGTGAATGGAGTTTTTTTACAATCAATTGTTTTTAATGTGTTTCTTGTTTGATTAAGTGCATCATTAGAAGCGATGCCAAAGATTCGTTTAGCAAGAGCAACTGACAAAAATTTTTTTGCTTCTTCTTTACATTTTTTATTTTCATCAACATATTTTTTACTATACTTAAATTTTCCACCTTTGTAAATATAATAAGCTAAAGGCATAGTTGCGTTATAAGAAGTTAAGTATTCGTTACAAACACCAATATCTACTAATAAAGTGCTCATATCGTCAAGTGCCTTGTGAATACTTTTCCAATTTGTTTTAATGTCTTGTATAGTCTTTCTATTTAAAGATTTAATTTTTAAGTTTGTATCTGCATCAACCAATACTAAACACAAACGCATTAAATAATCTCTAGAAAAATTAAATTTATCTCCCTTATTGTTAATAATGTCTAATATATTTTCAACATTTTCCTTGCCATCTTTCCATCCATCAATAAGTGTAGAAAATAATAAATCTGATTTTGAAAGTTTATGTCCCGTTGAATTTACTCTAACAAAAATGTCTAATGCCGCATCATAAGAATTTTCTGTAATACTATAATAATGTATTAAACTATTTGATGTTGAATCATGTAATCTATTAAAGAGAGTTGATAAATCCTTTATACATTTACTGTGGTATCCTTTGCTGTTCAAATCTAAAATATAGTCAGTGGGGTCATCAAATGCTAGCATTTGATTGATTTTATAATAATTTCCATTGTTGGCTTCTTCTTTTGTTAAAAAACAAAATCTCTTTTGTGGCTTTTCATCATCTATTTCTGTAACAGAGTAATAACCAAGATTATAATAAAGCTCCTTTTTAACCAATGTTTTGGATTTTTTTTATCATTACCTCTTCCTCCCTTAAAATATGAGTATGAGCCATTGAATGCAATATTTAATGAGGTAATTCTTTGTTGTCCATCTAATACAATATAGTAGTCATTTTCTTCACCAAAAACATCAGATGCCTTTTCGTTTTTTGTTTCTCCTTTTTTGAAATTGGTGATGAAATAATACAAATTTAGTTTTTCGTTATTTAAATTTGTTCTGTTTGTTTTCCAAAAAATTAAAGAACCAACTGGATAGCCATCTATAATAGACTCAAATAAAGTTTCTATTTCCCAAAAATCCCAAACATACTCTCTTTGAATATCTGGTAGCAACAAATTTTTATGATTTACGAATTTTATTGCGTCCAAAGCACTCATATTTTCATATTTGCTGGATGACATTAACACCTCCCTTATAATTAATACAATTTGGTGTTCTCGGCGGGAATCGAACCCACAACAGATCTTTAGGAGAGACCCGTAATATCCGTTTTACTACGAGAACATATCTACTTTATTTTATATCACTTATGGCTGTCTAATGTCAAGAATTGCAAGATATGAAAGAGAAAAATGCTTGTAAAGTTTAGTCATATTTGCGTAAAAGATAAAATTTTACAGAAAGAAAAATTGCGTAATATTATGAAAATCAAGTATTGATTTTTTACATAAAAAGTGATAATATATATGTATATTTAGGAGGAATAATTGATGGAAAGAACATATTTAATGCTTAAACCAGGTTACGCATCAAAAGAAGTTATTTTAGAAGTAGAGAAAAGAGCGGCTGCAGCAGGGCTTGTTCTAGTAAATAGCGGACTTGTTGAACACACAAAAGAAAGTGCAGCACAACATTATAGCAACAAGGTTGGCGAACCTTATTATCCAGAACTTGAAGCATATATTACCAGTGGAAAATCCTACGGAATGGTTTTTGAAGGTAAAGACGCAGTTTCAGTAGGTAGAAAACTTATTGGCGCAGTAGAAGGTGGCCCACAAAAAGGTTCAATTAGATACGATATTCCAGTTATGTTTAATTTAACAACAGACAAAACTAGAAATGTTATTCATGCTTCTGATAGTGTTGAAAATGCTAAAAAAGAAATTGAAATCTATAGAAGACTTAGGGAGATGTATAAAAAGAATCATCCTACATATATATTTAAATGTGGAGATACATTTATTAGATAGGTATTTATAAAAAACGGCATATGCCGTTTTTTTGTATCTTGATATGGTAGATAATATCTGGTTATATTGTTTAAACATTGTAGTATTTGTGGTGTTATGATTATATACAAATGTTGTACATTGTGTAGTTATAGAAATATATTGTTTTGTACGTGGATTAATAGAAAGATATAGTGATGGTTGGTGTGTTAGATATTAAAAAAGTCTTATACTGAAGACCGATTCAATATAAGACAAAATTTTAATAGAATAATTCATCTAAAGATACATTAAATATTTCACATAATTTTTTTAAAAAAGTAATACTAGGCTCGGTGCGACCTTGCTCCCAATTGGCATAGCAACTTTCTACTACACCCAATAAATCAGCGACTTGTTTTTGTGTCAACCCGCTTGTTTTGCGACATATTTTTAAATTATTGCAAAATATTTTATCCATATTTTAATATTACCAAAAACTAGATAAAATATCTTGACACTAGACAAAATGTCTAGTAATATAATAAAAATAATGTTGGGAGAGCATGTATGAATTCTAATAGAAAAAATAATGATAACGCAAGTTTGTGTTTTAATTTCACGGCAGCATTACCTACGGTTTACTTTATTGGTTATATTCTAATTACAATAATGATGGCTATAACGTGTATAGCGGTTGGTGGTACTACATTTTTAGTTATCTGGGGAACACTAGTTATTATAGTTGTTGATATACTAATAATGATTATACACTGGAGTATTTGTGATTCAACAAAATACATTGTTAATGAAAAAACTATATCTATACAGTTTTCTATATTGGGTATTAAACATCGTAAAACTTATAGATTTGATAAGATAATGAGTATTGCATCACAATCAATATTGGGTTGTAATATGATTAAATTGTATATTGATCAAGGGAATATAGGTTGTAGATCATCAAAATGTGTAACATTTAAATGGGTAGATGATTATGATGTAATTGTTGGATTGTTAAATAGTTTGCTTTGTCAAGTCGACAATGACAAAAATGTTGCAGTAAAAATGGGCTATGAATATATCAACGCAATTAAAGAAAGAAACAATACAGAAGAAACTAACAATAATTCACAAATAGAAAATATAAAGTAATTGATAAATAAATTGGATAATAGTAACGACTATTGTATATTACAAAAAACACCACTTAAATTTAAGTGGTGTTTTTTCATATTAAAAACTAAAATAATCATTATATATTAAACTTTATCAAAAGAATAACCTAATTTTGTAACGACTTTTTCAAATTTGACAATATTAAATATGCCCCATTGAGTGCATACAACAACTATATTGCCATCGTTAAGTTGTAATGGATTCTGCATAAAGTATCTTTTGCCACAGTCTTTTATGTTTTCTGCATTGGCTACTGTTTCTACTACATTAAGCGAACCTTGTAAAGATTTATCAAATACGGACTTAAGTTGGTCTAGTGTTGGTTCGTTATCCATAACATACTTACTAATCACTGCTAAAACAAAACGGTTTTTTGGATATATCTTGTTTTCAAACATATATCTAGTTTTGTCACGTCCATCTTCTTTTACAGGTGTTTTTGCTTGATTCTGCAATATTAAGTTTTCTAACAACTCTACACGTTTCTTTAGTTGTTCAATTTCTTGTTCTATATTCATACCTATATAATATCATAATTACATTAGTTAAAGCAAGTTATCTAACAAAAACTATTGAAAAACTTAAAATATTTTCGAAAAACTATAAAAAACTATAAAAAACTATTTACAACTATAAAAAACTGTGATATTATGTAATCAATTACAAAGGAGATAGTTATGGAAAAGAAAATTATAACAACAGTTGCAGGAATTATAGAGAATAAAGACGGAGATATTTTGTGTACATTAAGAGACCAAGGTAAATATGATTATGTTTCTTTTAAGTGGGAATTCCCAGGCGGAAAGGTAGAAGCAGGTGAAACCCAACATCAAACTCTTGCTAGAGAATTAAGAGAAGAGTTGGATATAGAAGTAGAAATTGGACAATTCTACTATCAAGTTGAACATGATTACCCAGACTTCCATTTGTCTATGGCGGTATATGAATGTAAATTTACAGGAGACCATATGGCTATGAATGTTCATAAAGCATTAAAATGGGTTAAACCAAAAGACTTGCTTACTCTAGATTGGGCGGCAGCAGATTTACCAGTAGCAGAAAAAGTTTACAATAATATGAAATAATTTATGACGGCTTTTAGCCGTCTTTTTTATTTGTCTATCAATATTTCTGCTTACTAATTTTTTAGATTGAATTTTTAATAATACTTGCTCACATAAATAAGTAATTATTAATTAAGCATTAAAAATAATAAGAGTAGATTGTTAAGTGGGCGAAAATACAATACTTAATTTAAAGTTTGTGGTACAATATTATATAATAAAAAATCAAGGAATATAATATGGATATTAAAGTAGTAACTATATGTGGTAGTATGAAGTTTGCTAAAGATATGATGATTATTGCTACTGAACTTGAAAAGAAATATGGCTGGTGTGTATTGCAATGTGTATATGACATAACTGGCGAAATTACTAAAGAAGAAATGGACAACATAGTTAATGCACATTGGAAAAGAATTGATATAAGTGACGCAATATATGTAGTTAACATTAATGGATATATCGGTAATTCTACAAAAAATGAGATTGCTTATGCTATACAACACAATAAAGAAGTGATATATCATGAGAAAATAGATAATTAATTATTATCTTATTAAAAACATATTATAGTAAAGATAAGTTATTGTCTTTTTGAAGTGTTATTTTAAGTTAAACAGAAATTTTGGTTGTGTTAATATATAAATTTTGTTTATTAGTTGATTTTCTAGTAATTAATAAGTTATAATTATTTTTGTTTATAATACAATAATATGTTGTTAATTTGCAGGTATAGTTTAGTGGTAGAACAAGTGCTTCCCAAGCATTTAGTGCGGGTTCGATTCCCGCTACTTGCTCCATTTATAATATACACAATAGTTTGCGGGAATCGAACCAAGGTTCGCCCCTTGTCGGGCGGACCGCAAGCATGTTGCTCCCGGCTTTGACTAAAAACAGCCCACAGGGCTATTTTTTTAACGAGTCGCCCCCGCTACTTGCTCCATTTTTTTATTAATAATAGTACTTGCTCCATTTGTAATATGAATAATAGTTTGCGGGAATCAAGCCAAGGTGGGGTATGTTAAATATTTATTAGTAAAGCATTGGCTTAACAATAACCTAAAAAATTGTTTTGATTTAGTAATGAATTAATATTATTTAAAGACTTTTATAAAGTCTTTTTTGTTTACATTTATATTAAAATAGGGTAATCTGTTTATAGGCAAATGTTAATAACCTATTAATAATTGATTTAGGAGAAATTATGGCATCAAGTAAAGAATATAGAGATTATATATTAGAGCAATTATCACACTTAAATCCTACATATAAGTCCATGATGGGTGAATTTTTGATTTATGTTAATGGTGTTTACTTTGGTGGTATTTTTGATAATAGGCTACTAGTAAAAATAACAGATACTAATAGTAAATATCAATTACCTATACAATTGCCCTATGATAATGCAAAACCGATGTATTTAGTGGAAAATGTTGATGACCGTGAATATCTTGAATCTTTGGTTATAGATACAATAAAAGGATTAAGATAATGAGCAAATATTTTAAGTTATGGGAATATATTAAAAATACTAATAAATCAGAATGTACTTTAAGTTTTGATCAAATTATGGATATTTGTGGATTTAACATAGACCATTCTTTTTTAAGTTTTAAAAAAGAACTTAATGATTTTGGTTATGAAGTTGTAAAAATATCCATGAAAGAGAAGAAAATATTGTTTAAAAAAATATCGTAATTGTGTAATATTAGAGACTTTTACGTATTGTGTTTAATTATAATTATTGGAGCGAAAAATAATGGAAAAATATTATAAAGTAGAGACATATTTACCTAAGGAAGCATTAGAGAATATTAAGAATGGGCTGTATGCTAATGGTTTTGGTAAAATAGGAAATTATGATTGTTGCCTATCTTGGTATCCAATCAATTCTTCTTGGAGACCAGTTGACGGGGCTAATCCATATTTAGGAAAAGTGGGCGAGATAGAGTTTGCCCCTGAATACAAACTTGAATTTAGATGCGAAGAAAAAGATTTACAACTTGCTGTAAAAACTATAAAAGAAAATCACCCATACGAAGAAGTATGCATTAACATAATACCTATTGTTGTGTTATATATTTAGGTATTTTATAATTACTACAATCAAGATTTTTAAATCAATGAAGTTTAATGAAAACAAAAACACTTAAAAATTAAGTGTTTTTTATTTTATTTCTTTAAATAAAGCATATATACTTTTTTGCAAGAATAATCACTACCAATCTTAAAATTAAAACTATTGATATATTGTTTTAGTATATCAATTTTTTCTGTATCAATTAGATTAGAAATTGATGGATATTCTTCTACTTCTAAAAAATCGCCCAAGTCTTCTACATGACTTAAGATTATTGTTTTTTCGCCATTTTTATAGTAAATATTTTTTTGTTTTAATGTAACCCAATTGGTATAACCGATATTGGTCATTACTTTACGACTGTGGACTGCATCGTCTAATTCTTTTATAATTTTTTCTTCACCTATAGCACTATTATGGCTGTCTAGATTTTCTAATTTACGTATTAGCATTGCTGTAGGTGTTTTACTTTTTAATGTGGTGTAACAACGTAAAACTACACTAGTAACTACTAAATCAGAATATGATGCGTTTTTTAAGGAATCGTTTTTCAAGTTTGTATAATAATCGTCTTGAATATTTAATTCTTCGGTTTTAGAAAACCCTAAATTAGTTAACTTTCTTTCTATATCTTTTAAATCTTCAAATACTTGAACAGTGATTTCGGTTTGCGCCATATCAAGACCCCTTATGTAATTAAATTAATCTATTAATATGTTAGCATTTTTATAGTTTCATGGCAAATGTTTATTTTTATGCTTTCATAATTTAATTGGTGATTATTGTCCAATTAAAATTACTCTTAACTTTATGATTGGAGTTGCTTTTTGTTTTAGAACTTTAATGTTATAATAGAAAATACAAAGGGGTATATAGATATGTTTGAAAAAGATAATTATAAAATAAGTTTGATTAATCGTGATGGTTTAGAATTACGTGGATATTACAACAAAGTTAATAGCAAACAATGCGTTGTCGCTTTTTGTGGATTTGGTGGTAATTGCGACAAAATATTTTGTGCTATAGCCGAACAATGTGAAAAGAATAATATAAGTTTTCTATTTGGTAACACGCAGGGTAGTTATGTTAGAAAAATGTTAAAACGTCATTTGCCAGATGGTAGTATTGTAGAAGTTGAAAAGGGTGCATTTAATGAAGACTTTGACGAGTGTGTGTTAGATATGAGTCAGTGGATTGATTATGCGGTAAAAGAAGGTTTCGAACAACTATATTTATTAGGTGCTAGTATTGCTTGTAATAGAATAGTTAATTATCTTAATCATTATCAATATCCCAATAATATTAAAAAAGTAATATTATTATGTCCACAACATTTAAGACCCCAAACTGATATTAATATGCTTAACGAAACTGAAAAACTGATGGCGGAAAATCGTCCAGAAGAGATTTTGAAAGATAAATTTTTTGGCTATTGTGAAGTTACTGCAAGGACAAACTATAACATATCTCATAATGACCAGTTGGATAATTTACCTTATCTCACTGGTGGTAATTTTGATATGCTAAAAAATATACGATTACCTATTAGAGTGGTTATGGGTTCGGTTGATGAAGGAGTGGTTGACTATACTGACAAAAGTGCTAAAGACTGCATGGAAGTGCTTAAAAACAATGCTCAAGATTTAAACTATGAGATAATTGAAGGTGGTAGACACAACTTTAAAAACAAAGAACAACAAGTCGGCGAAACAGTGATTAAGTATGTGATGGAGTAGGAGTAATATGGAATACTATACAACATATAATTCGCCTTTAGGCAGGATATATCTTTATAGCGATGGTGAATATCTGACGGGGTTGTGTTTTGATAAATCTTTAGATATGTTAAAGCATAAGTCCAATTATACTGAAAAAGAATTAAACATCTTTAAAGAAACTAGTAAGTGGCTTGATATTTATTTTAGTGGACATAATCCGGATTTTACTCCAAAGTATAAGATTAACAATCTTACACCTTTTAGAGAAAAAGTTATTAATATTATGTGTGATATACCTTATGGACAAGTAATCACTTATAATGATATAGCATGCATAATTGCCAAAGAAAAAGGAATTAAAAAAATGTCTGCTCAAGCAGTAGGTGGTGCTGTCGGCTGGAATCCTATATGTATTATAATCCCATGCCATAGAGTCGTAGGTAAGGGTGGTAATTTAACTGGCTATGGTGGTGGAATAGATAATAAGATAAGACTATTAAAAATTGAAAATAATGATACAACTAAATTTTTTAAACCAAAAGAAAAATAATACACATGGCAATATATTACAACATAAAATATGTTGTTGACATATTTATAAGACTTTTTGACAAAAAGTGGTATTTATTAATATTTTAAATTTTAAGTTTAATGCAAAAATATATTTAATTTATGTTTTAATAATCAGTTAAATATTATATAATGTAAATAGTTAAATATGATTAATGTTTAAGGAGAATAATATGGAATTACAAGAAATATTATCAAAGTGTGACCATACACTTTTAAAGCAAACAGCAACTTTTTCGGACATACAATCTATCTGTGACGATGGTATAAAGTATAATACAGCATCAGTTTGTATACCGCCTTGTTATGTAAAAGATGCTAAAAATTATGTGGGTGACAAGTTAAGTATTTGTACTGTTATTGGTTTCCCTAATGGGTACAATACCACCAAAGTTAAAGTGTATGAAACCGAGCAAGCAATACTTGATGGTGCTGATGAAATTGATATGGTGATTAATATAGGACAATTAAAAGCACACAACTATGACTATGTCCTTAATGAGATTGTCGAGATAAATAAAGTGTGCAAAAAGTATGGCAAACTTCTTAAAGTAATCATTGAAACATGTTTACTTACTGATGATGAAAAAATTAAAATGTGTAATCTTGTTACTGAAGCAAAGGCTGATTACATAAAAACATCTACTGGATTTTCTACCGCTGGTGCAACAAAAGAAGATGTAACACTTTTTGCACAGCATATAGGTAAAGACGTAAAAATAAAAGCAGCAGGTGGAATATCTAACCTTGCTGATGCTGAAGAATTTATTAAACTAGGTGCTAGTAGACTGGGTACTAGTCGTATTGTAAAAATAGCAAAAGAGACAATTAAGTAAAATATTGTTGTAGATAAAAATGGCATTAATTATGGTCAATCATGTTAATGCTATTTTTTTCTTTTTGTATAAAATAATTGATATATTTTTTTTGTTGTGATATATTAAAACTACCGAACGGTAGTCTATATTACTTTAGGGGCGTTTATGTTAGATAATAGAAAAGAAGAAATTATTATGGCTACATTAAGACTTGCATCTGAAAAAGGTCTGGGTGCAGTGTCTATGAATATGATTGCTGAAAGCGTAGGCATAAAAAAACCATCACTTTATAATCATTTTAAATCAAAAGATGAATTAATAGATAGTATGTATCAGTACTTAAGAGAGCGGGCAAAAGAAAAGGCTAATGTAGAGATAAATTTTTCTGTTTTTGAAAGTATGCCTATAAATGATATTTTGAAAACTATGGTTAATAACTACATTACTATGAATAATGAAAGCAATGTAAAAATGTTTTACAAAGTGATGTATTCCGAGCGTGCTATATCTAAAGTTGTGGCAAAGATTATACTCTCTGAAACTGAAAGAATGATTAATGCAACTAAAGAAATATTTTTAATATGCGAAGAAAAAAAATTATTAAAATTTGAAGATGTTCAATTGTCTGCGACTAGTTTTGCTTTAACTATTCATGGGTTTATGGATTATGCTTATGATAAGGAGTTTTGTATGTCTGAAACCCCTGATAAAATTAAGTTGTTAATTAATAGATATATAGATATTTTTTGTAATGAACATGAAATAAAGGGGAAATGATATGAAAAAGAAATTATTAAATTATTTAGGATTATTGGGAGTTGTGAGTTTTGTTTCTTACACTATAGCCGTTATATTTTCGCCACTTGCATATCCGGGTTATAATTGGTTAAAACAAGCAGTAAGTGATTTAAGTGCTGCTGATGCACCATCTTTAGGACTATGGAATCAATTAACTAGTTTGTATAATGTTTGTGAAGTATTGTGTGCAACTGTAGTGTGTATAGGTATACAAAATAATAAGTCCAAATTATTAAGAATAGGTGTTTATCTTTTTACTATTATGGAATTTATTTCTGCTGTTGGCTATCGTATGTTCCCGCTATCTACTAGTGGCTATGCTGGTTCTTTTCAAGATGTAATGCATATGATAATTACCGCTGTTGTGGTATTGTTGTCTATTGCATCTTTAGTTTTGATTATAATTGCTGGGTTTAAAAATAAACAATATAAATCATATTCGATTTGTGCTATAGTAGCATTAAGTATGATGCTTGTAGGTGCGTTGGGTATGAAGATAGTGCCTGTGGATTATTTTGGTGTAGTAGAAAGATTTAGTGTGTTTGCGGCTACTGGATTTAATGCGGCATTGGGTTTACATTTGTTCTTTGCAAAAGTAGATGTTCAATCTAATCAATTACAAGAAGAAACTAGTTTGTATTTGGATAACAAAGGAGAGTAATATGGAAAAAACAATTTATCCTAGACCACATGATAAACAAATTGTATACTTAAAGAATGTTATTACTAGGGACAATATTATTGTTGGGGATTATACAATTTATAATGATTTTGTTAATGACCCAGTAGATTTTGAAAAGAACAATGTATTGTATCAGTATCCTATCAATAATGATAAACTCATTATTGGCAAGTTTTGTTCGATTGCTTGTGGTGCAAAATTTATGTTTACTAGTGGTAATCACTCTTTGCAATCACTATCTACATATACTTTTCCTATATTTTTTGATGAATGGAAACTAGATAAAAAAGATATTAAATCTGCATGGGATAATAAAGGTGATATAATAATCGGCAATGATGTATGGATAGGCTATGAAGCAGTTATTATGCCAGGAGTAAAAATAGGAGATGGTGCTATTATTGCAACAAGAGCAGTTGTGACTAAAGATGTGCCACCATACACTATTGTTGGTGGTGTACCTGCACGTCCAATTAAAAAAAGATTTGATGATAATACAATAGATAAACTTTTAAAAATTAAGTGGTGGAATTGGAGTAAAGAAAAAATTAAGCAAAATATATTTTTAATTCAACAAGGTAAAATTGATGAATTAATTAAAAATATTTGATATAGTATGATATAATTAAAAAAGGGTTAATTTATGGGGATTTTTAATTATATTGGATTAATAATAATATGTTTGATAATGATACCCAATATTATATTTGCTTTTACTAATCGTGATGGATTTATCAATATCTATAAAAATAAGGGTGTAGAAATTTGCGAGCAAATAGGAAGGTATGGTTGTTTTATATTTATGATAGTTAACATACCATACACATATTTTAATTTTTGGTTTACCAATGCCATGATTGTATATGCTATTGTAAATACACTACTAGTGTTTGGGTATTTAGTTATTTGGATTGCTTGTTTTAAGAAAAATAGTGTGTTTAAATCACTTTCTCTATCTATTTTGCCATCAGTTATGTTTTTGTTTAGCGGGGTTATGCTTGCTAGTATTCCTTTAATTATTTGTGCATTAATTTTTGCTCCAACCCATATATTGATTAGTTATAAAAATAGTGTAAGTAAATAGTATAATATAATGTAGTTATGTTAAAAAGGTTGAATTATATTATCGGAAGTTATACAAAAATATTGCTTTGGACTGCTTACGTCTAATTTACGATGACTAACTATAATGATTTCTAATATACTGTAATTAGTATCATATCAATAAATAATATAATGACACGGATTTTTTAATTTCTATTTACATTAAATACTTGACAATATCGTATAGTTACAATATACTAATCTCGTTATGTGAATAGAAAAGTGTCACTATATATAGTGATAAATATAAACGAATAAAATAACTATTCTATTAATCAATCAATCAAAAATTGTCGAACATTTGGTTCGTGCTGATGTGGCACAGTCGGTAGCGCACTGCCTTGGTAAGGCAGAGGCCACGGGTTCAAGTCCCGTCATCAGCTCCATTAAACAAAAGTCGCTAAAACGCCTAAAATCACAGGCTTTTAGCGGCTTTTTTAGGAACGTAAGGTTCTGTGAAGATGGTTCTTATTTTTATATTTTTAACGACAATTTTAAATAAAAAACATTTGATGTCAAAAACGAAAGCATTTGATGTCAAAAACGAAAGCATTTGATGTCAAAAACGAAAGCATTTGATGTC
>ERZ808245.830-NODE-830-length-13822-cov-3.242028_pt1 | contig 13822 bp, 7 predicted proteins | sample MGYA00521243_ERZ808245 | MGnify/ENA primary metagenome ERZ808245 (study PRJEB31516, sample SAMN03275576) | gut metagenome | biome: mammalia-associated habitat; material: feces | host: Papio cynocephalus | place: Kenya | collected 2012-07-07 ... | reverse complement strand
ACTCTGGTACAGCTTCAGCTAAAATGTCATGTTCTCCTGACTTTAACTTGCCATCTACCCAGGTTCTTAACAGATCCTGCCATGAAGCATTCTCTTTATTAGCTGCTACAGGGCTTACAGCCTTGTTCTGTGGAGTATTTGAATGCAGGAACTCTGATGGAAGATCAACTAACTGAATATCTCTACCAGTTACCATGATAGTTAGATACTTACATAAGTTCTTTAACTGTCTTACGTTGCCAGGCCAAGGTAGTCTGCATAAGAAGACTAATACCTCAGAGGTTAATTTCTTTGGTTCTGTATGGCTGTCAGCTGCGCTCTGAGCTAAGAAATGCTTTGCAAGCATAGGAATATCATTATTTCTATCTCTTAAAGGAGGAATATTAATGTTAATGATATTTAATCTGTAGTACAGATCAGAGTTAAAGGTACCATTATTAATCTTCTCCTCAAGATTGTGAGAAGTTGAGGCAATAATACGTACATTAGCATGCATAGGCTCAGTGCTGCCGATAGGTGAGTATTCCTGCTTTTGGATTAACTGTAACAGTCTGTTCTGGCAATCCATAGGCATATCACTGATTTCGTTGATAAATAAGGTACCGCCGTCAGCTTTCATAATAGCGCTCTGACTTAGATCCTTACTGATATCACCGAACAGTTCGTATTTAACCATTTCCTGTGGAATTGAGGTCATATTCAAAGATACGAACTTAAAGCCTTTTCTCTCGCCGTGGTTGTGTAGAGCTTTGGCAACCTGACCACGACCAGTTCCAACTTCACCGTGAATCAGCACTGGAAGATCGGTTTTTGAAACACGACCTATGAACTTGAATACTTCCTGCATAGCTGGTGATTTACCGATGATTTCTGCTTCTTCAGTTTGCTCGGTTACAGGAGCTACTTCATTTTTAGCCTTTTGATTTAGCATCTGTAGCATGTTAACTCTATGTACAGCTGCTCTTCTGATTACACTGATAGCCTGCTCAATATCAAAAGGTTTTGGTAAGTATTCAAATGAACCTTCTTCATAAGCATCGATAGCTGCAGTTAAATCTGAGTGAGCTGTCATGATGATGAATGGAATGTTTTCGTCGATCTCGTGAACAGCTTTAATCAGCTCTAAACCATCAATACCAGGCATTCTGATATCAGAAACAATAACATCAGGAGTTTCATGTTTGATAGCTTCAAGGGCTGCTTCACCGTTTTCAAATAAACGGTGGGTAATGCTGTTGGCATCTAAAGCTTTATCAAAGACAAAGCGTATGCTGGCATCATCATCGATAACCCAAATCATAGGATTCATAAACAATCTCCTCAGATTCTGCTCTTTAAAGGCAGGATAATCTTAAATACAGTTTGATGAGCATCACTCAAACATTCGATGGTTCCGTGGTGACGCTCAATAATATTCAGTGCAATAGATAAACCCAGTCCATTACCATTGGTTTTGGTTGTTACCATTGGGAAGAATACGGTCTGTTTTATCTGCTCAGGTATTTCAGGTCCATTATTTGAAATGGAGATGATCACCGCTGTTGGGTATTTTTTATCTCTTACAATGGTTCTGATACTTGCTCTGGTTTTTACTTGAATCCAAGGATCTTTAGTATCAGATCCTTTTAAAGCCTGAACTGCGTTGTTAACAATGTTCAGTAAAACCTGCTCCACAGAGTCCACATCAAGACTTAACTCTGGCAAGCTAGGATCATAATCTCGCTTTATCTCAATACCTTTACTCTCATCTTGCATTGAAACTAATGAAAGTACCTTTTCAATCAGGTAATGAATATTTTCCTTTACTAAAGGGTTAGGTTTTTGAGGTCCTAATAAGTTGTTAACTAAAACTTTTAGTCTGTCAGTCTGTTCGATAATAACTTTGGTGTAGTCCTTAATGCCTTCTACCTTGCCAAAGGTCATTTCAATTAACTGAGCAGCACCTCTAATTCCACCTAATGGATTTTTAATCTCATGAGCTAAACTTCTGATTAAATCTCGTGCTGCTGTATATTGATAATTCTGCTGCATCTGATTTATCAGTTTGTCTTGATGAGAAATTGTATGAAGTTCAATCAAAAGACCATTAAATTTAGCTGTTGAATAGTTAAAAACAGCCATGTCGGTCTTAGTTGACACACCTGGCTGAGGAGAAATCATAATTCCTGCAGCAGAGATGCCTTGGAATGAATCTGAAAAATTAGTTTCTTTAATAGTCTGTATGAGAGAAGTCTCATTAGGATCAATAAAATCAATAAACTTTGATGATTTTAATTTAGTACGCGAAACTCCGCACAACTGTTCTGCAGCTGTGTTAGCGTAGTGAATATTAAAATCCTTATCAGTGATTAAGACTGCAGTAGCCAAACTTTCTAGGATGTTAGCTTTTTGCTTATCTTCCATCGTAATTTCTCAATAGCCTATTTTTGTGCATGATCTATTTTGAACTATTTTGTGTTTATTTTATAATATAGCACAAAAATAGTGCAATATGAGAAACGTATATTTTAAGAAAAAATGTAATTAAAAATGGCTTGCGTATCTTGAATTGATAAATAAATATAAAAAAAGCCTGTGTAAATAAATTACACAGGCTTTTTTATAAAGATCAATTATAGTGCTTTATTCTTCAGCTTTTTTACCACCTGCTGCACGGAAAGCGCGCACACGATCCAATTCAGACAGGTTCTTCTTACGAATACGTAAGCTTACTGGGGTAACCTCTACTAACTCATCTTCATTGATGAACTCTAGAGACTGCTCTAAAGACATATGAACAGCAGGAGTTAAGATGATGTTATCATCTGAACCTGCAGCACGAACATTAGTTAACTTCTTGGTCTTTAATGGGTTAACAGTTAAGTCGTTTGAACGAACGTGTAAACCGATAACCTCGCCTTCGTAAACTTCTTCACCAGGCTCAACAAATAATCTGCCACGCTCCTGTAAGAACCATAGAGCATAAGGAACAGTCTTACCTGTATCATTAGAGATAAGAACACCGTTCTGTCTCTCACCGATGGTGCCACCAACGTACTCATCGTAGCTGTCGAAGGTGTGGTACATCAGACCAGTACCTGAGGTTAAGGTCATATATAATGACTGGAAACCAATTAAGCCACGAGCTGGGATTCTATAGTCTAATCTTACACGTCCCTTTCCATCAGGAACCATGTTCTTTAACTCACCCTTACGAAGACCTAACTCTTCCATTACAGGACCTTGGTTGTCCTCATGTAAATCTAGAGTTAATACCTCATATGGCTCTAAGGTCTTGCCACCTTCTTTATGAAGAATAACTTCAGGACGTGAAACAGCTAACTCATAACCTTCACGACGCATTTCTTCGATAAGAACTGATAAGTGTAATTCACCACGGCCTGATACCTTGAAACGATCAGTGTCTTCAGTTCTCTCAACACGTAAAGCTACGTTGTGAACTAACTCTTCACGTAATCTTTCTTCGATGTTTCTAGAAGTAATGAACTTACCTTCTCTACCAGCAAATGGAGAGGTGTTTACGCAGAAGTTCATAGAAACTGTAGGCTCATCAACTGATAAAGCAGGTAATGCTTCAACCTTTGATGGATCACAGATAGTATCTGAAATCTTTAATTCACCTAAACCGGTAACAGCAATAATGTCGCCAGCTTCAGCACAATCTACAGGTGCTCTTCTCAGACCTAAGTAACCTAAAACCTGACCAATCTTGCCAGTTCTAGTCTTGCCTTCACGATCAATGATAGTTACAGGTGAGTTTGCCTTTGCAATACCGCGCTTTACACGGCCAACACCGATAACACCAACGTAAGAAGTGAAGTCTAATGATGAAATCTGCATCTGGAATGGACCATCAAGATCAGCCTCTGGAGGACTTACCTTGTCAACGATAGTCTGGAATAATGGCTCCATAGTATCGCCGTGAGATGCTAAATCTAAAGTTGCCCAACCCTGGAAAGCTGAAGCATATACAACTGGGAAGTCTAACTGCTCATCAGTTGCACCTAAGTTGTCGAATAGGTCGAATACCTGATCGATAACCCAATCTGGTCTTGCACCTTCTCTATCGCACTTGTTAATAACAACGATTGGCTTTAGACCAGCTGCGAAAGCTTTTTGTGTAACAAATCGAGTCTGTGGCATAGGACCGTCAACTGCATCTACTAGCAGAAGAACAGAATCTACCATAGACATAACACGTTCTACCTCACCACCGAAGTCAGCGTGGCCTGGGGTATCAACAATGTTAATTCTGTATCCGTTCCAATTGATAGCTGTGTTCTTTGAAAGAATAGTAATACCGCGCTCTTTTTCGATATCATTTGAGTCCATGACACGTTCCTGACCGATTTCGTTACGGTCTAGAGTGCCAGACTGGCGGAGTAACTTGTCTACTAAGGTTGTTTTACCGTGGTCAACATGCGCAATAATAGCAATGTTGCGGATTTTCTGAACATCCATTTTATAACCCTGTGATGATAAACTCAGACATTGAGTATAGATTTAAAAATAGCTGCGCTATTTTATCCTATTTTTGAGCTATCTAACATTTTTTGAATAAAAAGAATTTAAAAAGTTTCATTTTTAAGCGTTTTGATTTAGTGCGCTAAATCATCAAATTTGAAATTATTGGCAACGTTTTTTCGAACTATCGGATGATTTTTCAGTCAAATTAAACAATTATTTGTCGATGAAAGTCACTTATTGGCAAACGGCAACACAAGAAAGTCTAAAAATAGATATAATGCTCATAATCAGAGCTATAAGGTAAGAAACAAGTGAAAGAACTGTATAAATATTTTTTAAATCGAGTAAAAAGAGACTCTATTGGACTTGAGGCATCAGCACTGTCTTTTACCTCTATTCTTGCGCTAATTCCTGCAATTAGTGTGATTTTCTATTTCTTTGCAGTTTTCCCTTCATTTGAGCAATTTAGAGAATCCTTAAAAAACTTTGCTAAAGCTAACTTTATGCCAGTTTTTGCTGATAATTTAGGTAACTATGTAGGAACTTTCGTAGAGCATGCAGGAAAGTTGACTGCTACTAGTACAGTGGTGTTTTTCATCATTTCTTTACTGCTAGTTCGATCAATAGATCAGTGCTTAAACAGAATTTGGCGTGGTGGCAGAAGAAAATTAGGTACCATGATTGCTATTTATTGGACTTTACTTACCTTAGGTCCAATTGCATTGGGTATCGTAATTTGGATCTTTACTAAAGTTATGGGCTTTGCAATTAGCTCTAATTCAACTGTTGGTCTGCCACTGATGATTGCTTACTTTGTATTCCCAATCATCATTGAGTGTGGTGTTTTAACTGCAGTCTATGTGATTGTTCCTAGAGTAAGAGTTAAAGTACAGGATGCCTTATTAGGTGCAGTATTTGTGACTGTAGCTTTTGAGGTTTCAAAAAAGATTTTCAGTGTCTTCGTTTTAAACTTCTCAAACTATGAAGCAATCTATGGTGCTATCGCAGTAATTCCAGTGCTCTTTGTCTGGATTTATATTAACTGGTGGATTGTACTTTTAGGTGCAGAGTTTACTGCAACTTTAGGCGTGGTACGTTCTGGTTTATCTGATGAAGTTCCAAGTTTTATGGTTTATCTTGCTAATGTAACCGGATCTACTTTAGGCTCTGATGACATTATCAACAGTAAAAAGAAGAAACCTTCAATCAGCATTAAGATATCTTCAAAGCCATAAGTCTGGCGCTTGTCTAAAAAGCAGTTTCCCTTTACAGGTCCTGAGATGATTTTTCTAAAGCTTCAGGACCTTTTTGATCCTTATCTTTATTTAATTCGGAAGCTGTATCTGTCATCTCTTTAGCATTATTCTCTTCTAGAACTTCTTCATTGATACCAGGTCTGATTTCTCCTCTAGAGAGTGCAGTAATGAAGATTTTCTTATCGTTAGATCCTTCTTTTGCAAGACCTTTGATAGTGATGTTAGAAATACTGTCTTTTGGTAAAGAGACAAAGGTACCGCGAGCAGAGAAGTCTTTGTTTGAAAGATCTAGTTTTGCATTAAAGGTCAGATGTGAGGTTGTAAGATCACCTGAACCTTTTAGTTTTAAGAAACTATCTTGAGGGAAGATATTAAGGTTTAACTTATATAAACCTAAATCTCCATCTTTAATGGCATCAAGAAATTGAGTGAAATTTAAAGCATAGTTTTTCTTTAAACCACCATTTACAAGATCTAAACCTAATTGTGATACCAGCAAGGAATCACTTGTAAGTTTGATATTGCCTTTGAAAAGAGGTTCTGCTTTATCCTGATTATTGTCAGTATCTTTAATCTCAGCATTGTTAGAGCTACTGTTATCTGAACTTTGAGTCTTATCGTTTGATGCGTTTGATGCAGATACTTTAGTCTCATCAGATTTGCTGTCAGCTGTTTCTTCGTTTTTTATGATTTCGCCTTCTAGGTTAATTACACCACTTAATAGATGATCTGTAAGATTTGAATTTAATTCAGAGATATCAAATTGTGGAGCAAAGACTTTAAAACGAGATATTTCCAATTCTGTGTTAGTATCAATTTCAAAAGCAAGTTCACTCTTTTTAAAGAGCATCTTTCCAACATTAAAAGCATAGCCCTTATCTGTAAGATCTAGCTTAGAGTCAAATTGCTTAATGAAAAGATCTGAGTAGTAAGCACTATCAAAACTGAAAGTAACGTAGCTTGTAGAGTTATCTTCATCGTTGTCTGCACTAGTACTTAAAATGCTGTTTAAAGGGGATAGTCTCTTTAATAGTGGGTAGTTGTCATCATCTTCTTTAGAAGCTACAGTATCGTCAGCAGACTGGTTATTAGTTATTGCTCTGTCTTTTGTTTGTGTAGCTTCTTTTACGTCAAAGTTATTGTGGTCGAGATCGTTATTGATGTTGTCTTCTTTAGCTTTGTTATTAAAAGCAATGTTATTAGCTTCTAGCTTTACACTCTTTATTGATAAAGGCAGAGTATTGATGAAAGATACAAACTCGGTTCCATCAATGCTAAATTTCTCTACATTAAGGTTGTTATTGAGCAGAATCTTTCTAACAAAAGCATATTGTTCTTTGGTAGTCTCAAATTTGCCTTCTTTTAATGACAAATTATGAATAGTGAGTAAAGGTTCACTATCATTTTGATAGTCATAACTGCCATCAAAAGAGTAAGAACCATCAAAGACAGTACCGTCAGCTTTCAAGCTTACAGAGTTGTCGGTAATGTTAGCCTCAATATCTGAATTCTCAGCTGTAACCTGAATGCTTGGTTTTGAAATTTCCCCAGAACTGCCTTTAAAGGTAAAGTTAATGCTACCATCCTTGACTAGAAGATCACTCAAAGAACCTCTTATTTGTCCGAATAGAAGATCCTGTTTAGGCAGAGCTAATACACAGTCATAAACAGATGCTTCAGGAGCATAGATATTGTATTTTTTAGATAATAGTTTGTAGTCTTTAAAAATGATCTTATTAAGATTGAGTCTTGCAAAATTTAAAGCTTCAGTTTTTCTATCAACAGTAAGATCTGCTAATAGTGTTCCACCAAAAATCTGTAGAGACAGATCTTTTATTACTACCTTTTCTGGCAAAACACTAATATTTGCCTGAAGATTCTTTACAGGCAACTCATCTAACTCTCCTTCACTTGCTTTTACATCAGAAACTTTAAAAGAGAACTTGCCGTCATTAGCAAGATAAGCATCAACAGCTGATAGGGAACCTTTGTTTAAACTTAATTTGTATAGATTGATTGGGGTATCTACAAGATCTAACTTGCTAATATGAATGTCTTTGAATTTGAACTTTTCTTGTTTTAAGGTTTGTATATCTTTGTCGTCTGCTTTTATGCCTTTTGCGTAAAAGTACTTTATCTCAAATGTATCTGATTTTAAAAGACTTGGCAGATCGTATTCCATATAGATTTCATCTATATTGGATTTGCCAATCTTAATGTCATGAAGCTTGATTACGTTTGGGTATAAAGCTGAGAATTCTACTTTTTGACAATTGATTTCAAAGCTGGTTCTACTAGACAAGAATTTAATTAAAGGGGCTTTGATATTCTGTCCGTTGAAATAGAGAATAGCTCCCCACACGGCAATAGCAACGGCTACAATCACAAGAAGAATTGCTTTAATGATTTTTGAAAGTTTAGACTTCTTATTTTTGATTTTTACATTCGCTATAAAAGCCATGTTCAGCCTCAACGGATACTGTATGTAGGATACCAGCGTCTGATTAGAGATTTACAGGTGTCTATATCTGAATTCATAAGTTTAATTGCAGCCTCTCTTGCTGGACTTATAAGTTCAAAATCTCTATTTACATCAACGACTTTGAATAGATCAAATCCTTTTTGTTTTTCACCTAGAACCTCTCCAGGTCCTCTTAATTTTAGATCTTCAGATGCAATCTTAAAGCCGTCATTTGTACTCTTCATAATAGCAAGACGTTGCATAGCAATGTCGTGATCAATTTCATTATTCTTTTTATAAACAAGTATACAGTATGACTCTTTAGAGCCACGACCTACACGCCCTCTTAACTGATGTAACTGAGCTAAACCTAGTTTGTCAGCGCCTTCGATGATGATAATTGAAGCATTAGGAACATCTACACCTACTTCCACAATAGTAGTAGCAACTAAAATATTGTACTTGCCTTCTAAAAACCCTTTCATGACTTTATTCTTGTCATTAACTGCCATTTGGCCATGAAGAAGACCAATCTTGAGTTCAGGTAATTCCTTTTTTAAGCGTTTATAGGCTTCATTTACAGAGGCGTTTTCATCCTCATCTGCTTCAATATTAGGGCAGATCCAGTAAGCTTGGGTGCCTTCTTGGCAGACAACTGATAGTCTCTTGATGATAGTATCTTTCTTTTCATCAGACATTACCGCAGTAACAATAGGTTTTCTTCCTTTTGGCAACTCATCTAGCTTTGATACATCAAGATCAGAGAATAAAGCTAACTGTAAGGTTCTTGGAATAGGAGTAGCTGTCATCACCAACTGATGCATGGTGATTTTTTCAGGAGCTTTATGTAACAGGGCTATTCTCTGATCAATACCAAAACGGTGTTGCTCATCGATAATTGCTAATACCAGTGATTTATAGATAATCTCAGGCTGGAAGACACTGTGAGTTCCTACAATAACATTAGCTACGCCTGACTTAATGTCTTCACCAATTTTGTCTCTTTTGCTTCCTTTTACAGATGAAGTTAAAAGAACGGTATTTACCTCAAAAGGTTCAAGCAGATCTTTTATCTTATTGTAATGTTGTTGAGCTAAAAGTTCAGTTGGAGCTAAAATTACACACTGGTGACCTGCCTTTGATACCTGAAGCGCAGCAAAAACAGCAACCATAGTTTTACCTGAACCTACATCACCGTGTAGTAAACGCAACATAGGCTTGTCTTTTTCTAAATCAGAACTTACCTCTTCAATTGAACGTAACTGTGCATTGGTAAGTGAAAAAGGCAGAGCCTTTATAAATTGCTGTTTTAACTCTTTGTCATCAGGAATTAACTGAGCTTTATTAGCACTGTTTTTTCTTTTTAAGAATAACAGGGTTAATTGATAAGCAATAAGCTCTTCATAACATAGACGTCTAAAAGGAGCTGACTTTTCTAAAATAAACTTGTCTTTAGGATCTTCTAAAGGAAAAGGTCGGTGTGACAGTTCAATTGCCTGGCTTATGGTTAAGTTAAATGGGTTTAACTCCTGAGGTAAGATCTCAGGCAATGCCATAACCTTTAAAGAATCCAAAACTCCAAAGATAACCTTTCTAATTGAAGCTTGAGGTACTTTTTCTACAGCATGATAGACAGGTGTAAGTCTGTCTGATGGTAAAAAAGGCTCATCGTCACTGATAAAAGTTACAGCAGGTTGAGCCATCACTCTAGCTCCACTGTAATCACTAAGTTTTACAGCTCCAAAAGCCAAAACTCTTCTGCCCTGTATATAGTTTCGCATCTGATTAGGATAGAGGTTAAAGAAGGTAGCTTCTATCTTACCTGTGTCATCTTGGAGAATGACTTTTAACAACCTTACTCGAGAATTTAAAACATTGTGGACAGCAGCAATATGAGCGTCAATGAGGACAAAGTTTCCGTCAGGAAAGATGTCTTTTATCTTGGTTACCTTGGTTTTATCTAGATACTTAAATGGAAAATCAAAAAGGAGGTCAAAAAGAGTTTTGATCCCCTTATTGTTAAAACTTTTTATATAAGAAGGCCCTAGTCCTTTTAAGGTAGCTATATCAGTACAAGAATATCTTGAGTCATCTTCTAGGGCCATAAGACATACCTTTTTAAAAGATACTAATTCACTATCTATTTATAGCAATGTTATAGCAAAGTCATTGCTATAAAAGCTGTTTAATGAAGATAGAAGCTCTTAGTCTCTTTACTTTCTTAAGTAGCTTTTGAACTTCTTCAGGATAGCTTTCAAAACTATCTAAGTCGTTTACACTGCTAATTTGCTTAGTGTGGCGAAGTAGATACTGTTGCTCGTGAGCGAACTTTTCCTGTAACTGATGGTAAGGATCAGAAATAACCAAACCATTCTCAAGATCAAGGCTCCAAGCTCTTGGGTTTAAGTTATTTCCGGTAAGCAGAGCAAAGTTACTATCTACAAACATGCCTTTTACGTGATAGGTGTTGTTGCCATCTTTCCATAACATGATTTTTAGAAGTCCAGAGTCGATGAATTTCTGATTTTTTGTAATAAAATCTTTTAAATTCTGCTCATAGATATATGGAACCGCTCCAACTGGAGAGAAGTTCTCGCCTTCTCTGATAAAGAAGTCATTAGCTACTTTGTCACCAACAACTAAAGTTACAGAAACATCTCTGTTTAAAGCATCTTCAATTGCTGTAGATACATCTTTAGGAGGATTAAAGTAAGGAGTGCAGATAAATAGTTTTTCTCTAGCAGCTCCTAATAACCACATAATGGTTCTGTTTAACTGGTTTCCTTTCTTGCCTAAACCTGCAATAGGGGTTACTCCTACTTGGTAATTGCAGATTTTGTCGTTTTTAACACTGTACTGAACCTGTGTTAAATGACGTCTTAACTCGCGAATTTCATCTCTCATCTCTTTGGCTGGTTTTACTACACCTTGAGAGAAGTCCTGAACTGCAAAGTTAGGATGGAAAGCATTGGTTGCAAATGCACACATGGTGTTAGCAAGTTCTTCAGAATGGATCTCATGGTATCTATCAAGACGATAACGACCGTTATAGCCCATATAAACATCATTGATACTTGCTCCAGAGTAAAGAACTGTATTATCAAAGACAAAACCTTTTAAATGCATAACACCAAAGATTTCTCTTCTTTTTACTGGAACACCGTAAATAGCAGGAGGATTCTCACTGGTTTTTGCCATCTTATAGTAAAGTTCTGAGTTTCCTAAAGAAGGACCTTTACCGATTAAACCTCTTTGAGCGCGATGGAAATCTACATAAACTCTGATATAGAGTTTTGGATTCTTCTCTTTAGCATCATACAGCGCCTGTAGTACTTGTCTGCCGATCTCATCATCCTGTAAGTATAAAGCAGTGATTAAGATCCTCTCTTTAGCACTGGCAATCAGCTCTAGAATTCTGTTAAAGCAACGGTGAGGTGTTTCTAAGATGTTGTATGAAGAAACATCCACAGGAATGGTTGGCAACTGCTGTAATCTGGTCTGACAGTAAATAGCACCAGGTAAACTCTTTTTAAAGAAAAACATTATCCGTCAACTCCATTAAATAGCGGCAGTGGCCTTATTAAGCCATGTGATCTCATCTTCGGTTAAAGATGTAGCTGCATTAGTAATTACATTATTTACGTTCTGATGGTAATTGTTAAGCCATTCTATTTCTTTTTGTGATAAAAGCTCTTTATCAATGAATCTCTTATCAAATGGAACAAGAGTTAAAGGTGAAAAACATAACATATGCTGCATTCCAGGCAAAGTACACTGCATTACGACTAATAGGTTCTCAAGTCTTATGCCGTATTCGCCTTCTTTGTAGTAGCCAGGTTCATCAGATAAAACCATACCAGGTACTAAAGGTACAGTAGATCTTCTAGAAGAAATAGTTTGAGGCCCTTCATGTACTGAAAGTACATGACCTACACCATGACCTGTACCATGAGCAAAATCGAAACCGCAATCCCATAATGGACGTCTTGCAATCGCATCAATCTGAAGACCTGATGTGCCTTTTGGGAAGATAAGAGTAGCTAGAGCAATATGAGATTTTAGTACTAAGGTGTACATCCTCTTAATTTCATCTGTGAGGTGCGGACCTACAAGAATAGTTCTTGTAATGTCAGTAGTACCTTCGATGAAATGAGCGCCACTGTCGATTAGATATAAGCAGTCTTTACCCAGTGCTCTTGGTGTTGCTTCATTCTCATGATTATAGTGGCACATAGCAGCATTTGGTCCTAATGCTGAAATGGTGGCAAAAGAAGGCTCAATAAAGCCTGCTTCCACTTTTCTAAAGCTCAGAGCGCGGGCTGCTAATTCAGCCTCATCGACGCCTTCTACTCTTCTAAAGAAAGCTTCATCACTATCAGTTGGTTTGTCTAATGCTGTTAAATTGTCTAACCAAGAGAGGAAACGACACATTGCAATACCATCTTTGATATGAGCTTTGTATTCACCAGCTACCTCAATGTGGTTTTTGCAAGCTTTAGGCATTTGGCACAAGCCCAGACCTTCTGAAACTTTAGCTCCACCTGAGTAGAGCTTTGTCATCACATGAGCATTTGTAGTTTCAGGATCAACATAAACAGTACATGATGATGAACATAATCTGTCTAATACATCATCAAATGCGTCTTCAGGGAAGATATCAATATGACCAATGTGTTCCTGTAACTGATCTTGTAAATTCTCATCTTTAAAGTGATTTGGGTTGATGTACCATTCTAAAGCTTCATTAGAGTAAGCTACCATTTTGCAGTTGATTACAGGAAGATAGGCTCTGTCTCTACCTCTGATGTTTAATAACCAGCAGATACTCTCAGGATCGCAGATTACAGTTGCATCTAAATCTTTCTCTCTTAAAGTCTGAGCAATAAGCTGTCTTTTTTGAGGACTTGGGCAACCATTGTATTCATCAGGGAAAATTGCAATCTCAGATACTACAGGTTCAGGTTTATCAGTCCAAATCTTATCCACCAGGTTGCTCTCAGTTGCAACTAGGTTGATGTTGTTAATGCTAAGCTCATTTTTAATAGCTAAATATTCTTTGTAGCTAACACAGTTGATATCAATACCAACTGTTGAGTTCTTAGGCATTACACTTGTAATCCATTTAGCTGGTTTTACTTTGGCTAAATCAAAGTCCTGAAAGATATCGTTATCAATCTGTTCTTTTACTTGAACTACATATCTTCCATCAACGAAAACCGCACAGTCTCTTTCAACTGTGATTCCATTTTCAGAGTTATCGTCGTTAAATTCGATACTGTCAGTGTTAACTTTTAAGCCATCACGGGTGATAACAGCATAGCCGGCACTTCCTGAGAAACCTGTAATGTACTTTAGTCTTTCTTCATCTGCGTTTAGCTCATAAGACAGGTATTCATCATCATGTGAAACAATAAGTGCATCAAGATCATTTTGATCTAGTAATTCTCTTAATGAAGCAACTCTTTGCTCAAAAACACTGTTATTCTGATCTGACATAGTTTTCTCTATTTCTTAATGCCATAACATACGGTATTTAATGATTTTTATCATGCATGATCTTAGCACATACACCTATATCTATCAAAAAACGATGTGTTTTCAGTGTACAATCGTAGAAAAGTAAAAATTATTAACAGGA
>ERZ808245.829-NODE-829-length-13825-cov-3.831445_pt1 | contig 13825 bp, 8 predicted proteins | sample MGYA00521243_ERZ808245 | MGnify/ENA primary metagenome ERZ808245 (study PRJEB31516, sample SAMN03275576) | gut metagenome | biome: mammalia-associated habitat; material: feces | host: Papio cynocephalus | place: Kenya | collected 2012-07-07 ... | reverse complement strand
AACAAATTCGAGTCTTGTTAGGGCTTTTGACGAACTAAGACACAATGACGATGTCGTAGGGCTTGTGTCGTGTGGCTCAACTGGGGCTGTTCTTACTGGGGCTTTTCTTAAAATTGGAAGAATAAAGGGAATTTCCCGCCCAGCACTTTGCCCAATTATCCCAGCAAAAGACGGCAAAAAAGTTTTGCTTGTAGATTCGGGAGCAAATGTTGATTGCAAGCCAATAAATATCTGCCACTTCGCAATTATGGCGTCAAGTTATGCAAAAGCGTATCTTGGAATTGAAAACCCAAAAGTCGCACTACTAAACATTGGCACAGAAGACAAAAAGGGAAATGAATTTTGCCATGAGTGCTTTAAACTTCTAAAGCAAATGCCAATTAACTTTGTGGGCAACATGGAAGCAAGGGACTTTTTGAGCGGGAAATATGACATAGTTGTAACTGACGGCTTCTATGGCAATATTCTTCTCAAGGCCACAGAAGGTGCGTCAAGTTTTGCTTTGGGAGAACTTAAAAAGAATATTAAACAGTCTCTTTGGTCTAAGGTTGGGGCGCTTTTTATGAAAGGTGCTTTCAAAAGACTTAAATCTCAGTTTAATGCAAATGCATATGGCGGAGCAATGCTTTTGGGGGTTAAGAAACTGGTTGTTAAAGGTCACGGGGCAAGTGACGCTTTGGCGTTTGAAAAGGCAATATTCCAAGTGAAGACTTTGGCAGAGCAAGGGCTTTGTGAAAAAATTAAAGAGCAAGTTGAAGGCTTGGAGGTGAAAGTTGATGACTGATGCGGACATCAAGAAAATTGAGAAAATAATTCATTATTCATTTAAAAATAAGCAAATTTTGAACACCGCCTTCACTCATTCATCCTACGCAAACGAACACCACACCCAGAGCAACGAGCGTCTTGAATTTTTGGGAGATTCAATATTGGACTTTGTTATTGCAAGCGAGTTATATTCAAACTTTAACATTGAAGAAGGCAAAATGACAAAACTTCGTGCAAAACTTGTTAATGGTGACGCCCTTGCAAACATCATTGAAAATGAAAAGCTGGACCAGTTTTTGCAAGTGGGAAGAAGTCTTGCGGGGCAAGAAATTGCAAGAAGCATAAAGGAAAATTTGTTTGAAAGTTTGGTCGGGGCAATTTACACAGATAGCAGTCTTGAAAAGGCAAAGCGTTTTGTGTTAAGATTTATAGACGTTGCAAAAGCGTGCAAAACAAAGGACTTTGACTACAAAACAATGCTTCAAGAAGAAGTGCAAAAAGTGAAAGGTGCAAACCTTGTGTATTTCACCTATGCCATGCCAAACAACCCTGGGGTATTTTGTGCAGAAGCATACATAAACGATGTGTTTGTGGCAAGAAGTTCGGCAGAAAGCAAGAAACATGCCCAGATGGACTGTGCAAAGCGAGCGCTTGAAAACAAGGAAATGTTAAGACTTTTGCTTGTCGAGGGGAAACATTCATAAAATATCCTTTTGGCAAAGGGTGTATAAAATATGCCTTTTGCCAAGAGTATTAAAAAGGAAACATAATGAACTTTAAGAAAATTGAACTGGTGGGCTTTAAATCGTTTGCCGACAAACTTGAAATTAAGTTTGATGCGGGTATAACGGGAATTGTCGGGCCAAACGGATGCGGGAAATCTAATGTATCAGACGCCATAAGGTGGGTGCTTGGTGAGCAAAGCACAAAACTCTTGCGTAGCAGCAACATGCAAGAAGTTATTTTTAATGGCACAGAAAAAAGAAAGAGCATGTCCTATTGCGAAGTGTCTTTGTTTTTTGACAACTCATCACGAATGTTTGACTTAAACTTTGATGAAGTGGCTTTTACAAGAAAACTTTATCGCTCGGGCGAAAGTGAATATTTAATAAACGGCACCCCTTGCAGAATGAAAGACATAGTCAATGCTCTTCACGATTCGGGCATAGGCAAAGAGGGATACTCAATCATTGGACAAGGCAAGGTTGAAGAAATTATCAGTGCAAAGCCAGAAAATAGACGTGCAATTTTTGAGGAAGCAGCAGGCATTGCAAAATTTAAACAACGCAAAATTGAAGCGGAAAGAAAACTGGATAGAACACAAGATAATTTGAACAGAGCGCTTGACGTTTTGCAAGAACAAGAAAGGCAACTGGGACCTCTTAAAAAACAAGCAGAAAACGCTAAACTTTATCTTGGATACAAAGATGAACTCAAGACCTATGAAGTCAATGTTTATGTAAATCAATATGAAAGTGCAAGCGACACAAAACAAGCCATTCAAACAAAAATTGATGGCTTTGAAGAAGAACTTGCGTCAAAACAATCATCACTTGACAAAATGAACAGCGATTATGACGCAAAAATGGGTGAAGTGTCAAACATTGACAAGACCTTGCAAGAACTCAACGACAAAATTCTTGCTCACACTGTGGAACTTGAGAAGAAAACAGGCGAAGCAAATGTCGTGAAAGAAAGACTTAAATTTTTGCTTGACGAAATGTCATCATTAAAGGAAGACTTGGCAAAAGAAACATTAAACAGAGATAACTCTGTTAGACTTGTTGAAGTTAACGAGCAAGAAAAGGAAGTGAAGGAAGCACGGCTTAGGACGCTTTCATACAAACTTGACGACATGACAGAGCAATACCTTAAGATTGTTGACGAATTGACTGGGGCAGAGGACGAAGCAACAAAGAAGCAAAAAGAAATGATTGACGAATTGTCCAAAATGACGGACATCAAGTCAAACATATCCGCTCTTAATGCTCAAAAGGACGCTTATCAAAGCAATATTTCCGACCTAGATAGCAGAATTTACTCTTTGCAGACAAGGATTAAAGAAAAAGAAGATGCGTTATCTCAAGCAACAGAAATTTCAAGAAACGCACAAGATATTCACGAAAAACTAACCTCTCAAGCACAGAGAGCAAGAGAGCAACTCCAAACCGTTCAAAATAGAATAAAAGAAAACAATGAAAGACTTGCTCAAAGCACTTCAAACATTCAAATTTTGCAAAACAGAAAGAAAGTGCTTGAAGATATGCAAAGGGACTATGACGGCTTTAACTATTCTGTCAAAAGGCTTATGCAAGACGCAAAGAGCAAGGTAGAACTTAAGAGCAAAATTGTGGATATTGTTGCTTCTGCAATGACCATTCCAAAAGGCTTTGAAACGGCGATAGAAGTGGCACTTGGCGGGGCAGTTCAAGACGTTATTACAAAAAACGAAGAAGATGCAAAATATCTTATTAACTATTTAAAACACAATAACTATGGCAGAGCAACTTTCTTGCCAATAACCGCTATGAAAGTTAGACTTTTGAGTGACAGTGAAAAAAATATTGTTGCCAAAAACAAAACATATGGCGTTGCGTCAAACGTTGTGAAATTTGATTCAAGTTTGAAGGCGGTGTTTGAAAGTTTGCTTGGGCGAACAGTTGTTGTTGATACAATAGACACAGCAGTTTCGCTTGCAAGACAAACCAATTTCACTTTCAAAATAGTTACTCTTGACGGCGATGTAGTAAGCACTCAAGGTTCTATGTCTGGCGGTAGCAAAAAGGCTGTTACATCAAACCTTTTAACAAGAGATAACGAAATTGAGAACTTGACCGTTCAAATTGATAAACTTTCAAAGAATTTTGAGGAATTTAAAAACCTTAAGACAACCCTTGAAGCAGAACTTGCAAAACTTACAAAAATTGACGAAGATTTGCAATCAAGACTTGTTGTTTCGCAAGTGGAAAGTGCAAAACAAGCACAAAACTTGGAGCAACTATCTGTTTTTGTTGACGAACTTAATAAAGAGCGAATTGCACTCAGTCAAGAAAAGATTGATTTCGCAACCAAAATTGAAGTTATTACAAAGGCTCTTGCAAGCGTTGAGGGCGATGTCGATATGAATATCGCTGGCTCTAAGCAGATTGAAAATAATCAAAAATTGTTCAATCAGCTTCGTTCAAAGCGTGATGAACTTCAAAACACAATAACTGAACTTAAAATTGAAAAAACAACGCTTGAAAATGAAATTTCTAATATTTCAACTGAAATTGCAAGACTTGACGAATACATAAATAGGGCAAACTTCAACATAACAGATATTTCTTCCAATATTGCAAAAATTGAAGAAAGTGTGGAACTTGCTCAAGAAATGGTGGACACAAGTGTTGATAGTCATGACGATGACGGACTTAAAGCCAAGATTGATGAGGCAAAGAGCAAACTTGCAAGCCTAGACCAAGTTAAGCAAAATCTTCAATATGAAATTAGGAAACTTGACGAAGACAAAGCAAGACTCATGACCGAAATTAGCCTTGTGCAAGAAAAGAAATATCAACAAACAAACGCTCTTGCAAAAGTGGACACAGATATTGAAGCAATGCAAGAAAAGATTTTTGAAGATTATGAACTCACTTATGCTTCATGTTTGCCACTTAAAGTGGAAAATTTTGACCTAAAACAAGGGCTTATTGAAATTTCAAGACTTAAAAAAGAAATTTCAAAACTTGGATATATAAACGTCAATGCCATTGAAGATTGCAAAGAACTTATGACAAGATATGAAGAACTAAACGCTCAAGCACAAGACTTGACCACAGCAAAGGAAGACTTGCAAAAGATTATCAAAGACTTGTCAGAAGAAATGATAACAAGATTTGACGCTGAATTTGCAAAAATTCAAGCCAACTTCTCAAAGTCATTTAGGGAACTATTTGGCGGCGGCAATGCAAGACTTGAACTTACAGAAAGCGAAGACCCACTTCAAGCAGGCGTGGAAATTGTTGCAGAACCACCAGGGAAGAAACTTCAAAGCATAACCCTTTTAAGCGGTGGCGAAAAGGCTCTTACAGCCATTGCAATTTTGTTTGCAATATTAAGACTAAGACCAATGCCTTTCTGCTTGCTTGACGAAATTGAGGCTGCTCTTGACGACAGCAACGTTTCAAGATTTGCTCAATATCTTAAGAACTTTTCTAAGGAAACTCAATTTATCGTCATCACACACAGAAAGCCAACTATGATGCTTGCTGACTCACTTTATGGCGTGACGATGGAAGAAAGGGGCGTCAGCAAGATTGTTTCTGTCAAACTTGAAGACGCAATCAAAAATTCTTCCGAAGAACAAAACATCAAAACTGATAAAACAGCTTAATGTGCAAGGGGACTTTTCCTCTTGCATTTTAGCCAAAATGACAAAATTCGACAAAAAAGGACAAGCATAACATGGGATTTTTCTCCAAAATTAAAAACGGACTTAAAAAGACAAAAGACGCTCTTATCACCAAACTCAACAGTGTTTTTCGTGGTGGCGATATAAACGCAGATTTTTATGACGAACTGGAGTTTGCACTTGTAAGTTCAGATATGGGTGTGGAAACAACAGAAAAAATTATTTCTTCGCTCAAAAATAGACTTCGAGAAAAGCATATTGTAAAACAAGAGCAAGCAAGGGTGGAACTTAAGGCAATTCTGAAAGAAATTTTGCTTGAAACGCAGCCACAGAAGTTTGAATATCCACTTATAATAACTATTGTTGGCGTAAATGGCGTTGGAAAAACTACAACCATAGGAAAACTTGCCAATTTCTTTAAAAAACAAGGCAAGAGTGTATCGCTTGTGGCGGGAGATACTTTCAGAGCCGCCGCTGCCGAACAACTTAACGAATGGTCTAACAGAGCCGGTGTTAAGATTATTAAGCACAGTGAAGGGGCAGACCCTTCTGCCGTTGTCTATGACGGCATTGCAAGTGCAAAGGCAAAAAAGACAGATGTTCTTATTGTTGACACAGCGGGCAGACTTCATACAAAAGTCAACCTTATGGAAGAACTTAAAAAGATTTCAAGAATTGAGAATAGAGAATTCCCAGATGCAATGAAACTTAACTTTATTGTTCTTGACGCAACCATTGGTCAAAACTCTCTTGTCCAAGTTCAAGCATTCAAAGACGCAGTTGGCATTGACGGCATAGTTCTTACAAAACTTGACGGCACAAGCCGTGGCGGAATTGTTTTCCCAATTCAAGAAGAAATAAAAGTTCCAGTGTATTTTGTTGGCGTTGGGGAGGGAATTGACGACCTTGAAATTTTTGACCCAACTTCATTTGTGGATGGCATTTTGGAGTGATGCCATTCACTTTTTTTGTGACAACATAAGTCACATTTTGAACGATTTTTAAAAATTTTGGCAGTTATTGCGTAAATCATTTGGTCAAATTTGACATTTATTATATACTAAAGTTTAGATTTTTAAGGTTGGTGAATTATGCTATCAATTATAAATTCATTTGGACTTGTTGGACTTAACGGCTATCTTGTAAAGGTGGAAACGGATATTTCTCGTGGACTTCCTGGCATTGATGTCGTTGGACTTGCCGACACTTCAATTAGGGAAAGCAAGGAAAGGGTTATCTCAGCAATTAAAAATCAAGGCTTCAGAAGCCCTATTGAAAAAGTGACAATAAATCTTGCCCCAGCGGACACAAAAAAAGAAGGCTCACTTTATGACCTCCCAATTTCCGTTGGCATTTTGCGTGCGACAAATCAAGTTGAAGTGGCAAAAGAAGTGCTTGACGAGTTGTCTTTTATTGGTGAATTGTCACTGGACGGAAGTCTAAGAAAAATTAAAGGTGTGCTTCCAATTTTGATAACCGCAAGAAACTTGGGCATAAAGAAAATTGTCATTCCATATGGAAACAAGGCGGAAGCGGGCTTTATTGAAGGGGTGGAAGTTTATCCTGTTCACAATCTTAAAGAGGTCGTTGAATTTCTAAGCGGTGCAAGGCAAATTGCTCCTGTTGAAAATGTGAGTTATGAACTTGTAAAACAACAAGCAAAGGCAATAGGCGATTTTGCCCTAATTAAAGGGCAAGCAAGTGCAAAGCGTGCGCTTGAAATCTCAGCAGCGGGCGGTCATAATGTCATTCTAATTGGACCACCAGGAAGTGGCAAAACAATGCTCGCAAAGGCGTTCCCAAGTATTCTTCCAGATATGTCCTTTGAAGAAGCACTGGAAGTTACAAAAATTCACAGCGTTGCGGGAACTCTTGACAGCAAAACGGGAATTTTGACCGAAAGACCATTTAGGTCGCCTCACCACACGGCAACAACAGTCGCTTTAACTGGCGGCGGGGCAAAGGCAAAACCAGGGGAAATAAGCCTTGCACACAACGGGGTTTTGTTCCTTGACGAAATGCCAGAATATCCAAGACACACAATAGAAGCCCTAAGACAACCTCTTGAAGACGGCGTTATAACCGTTTCAAGAAATATGCAATCGGTGGAATATCCTGCAAACTTTGTGCTTATTGCAAGTATGAACCCATGCCCATGCGGCAATTACGGCTCAACAACCAAACCTTGCAAATGTTCGCCTTCGCAAATTCATAAATATCTTGGCAAATTAAGCGGTCCTTTGATGGACAGAATTGATATGTATATTGAAGTTGACGGTGTTACATATGGCGACATAAGCACTGTTTCAAATGAGGAATGTTCCAAAAATATAAAGGAACGAGTGGATAGAGCAAGAAAAATTCAACTGGAAAGATTTGCTGGCACTGGCGTCTTTAGCAATAGCAAAATGCGACCAGAAATGATAAAAAAATATTGCAAACTGGATGACGAGTGCAATATGCTCCTTGAGCAAGCGTTTGAAAGTTTAAAACTTACAGCAAGGGCTTATAACAGAATTTTAAAAGTGGCAAGAACCATTGCCGACCTTGACGGCAGTGAGAATATCCAAACAGACCACTTGGTGGAAGCCATAAATTATAGGAGCCTTGACGAAAAATATTGGACTTAATTTGTTAAAAAAGTGCCAAAAATATAGCAAAATGTGCCAAAAATTGATAAAAATTTAGCAAAAATAATGAAGTTTATATAGATTTAATAGATAGATTTATTATTTTTAAAAAAGATTATACAGAGATTAGATTTAGAAATTGAAGGAAAGATGATGGATAGAAACGAGAAAGCGATATTGTGGCTGGATAACTTTGACTTTGCCACATATTCCAAAAAGGGGAAACTATTAAAACTTGTTGCAAACGCAGGCGACTTTTTGGACTGGGAAGTGGTGGTGAGAATTAAGGATAAAATAGAGAAGATTTTGTCACCAGAGGAAAGTCAAATTTTGTATAGAGAAGTGGGAGAAAAGTTTGCGGATAAAGTTATTGAAAAACTAAATTCACTTGGAATTTCGGCAATTACAATAGAAAGCATTGACTATCCAAAGTCTTTGAGAAATATTGACACCCCACCATTTGTCATCTACTACAAGGGCAATCCAAAACTTATGAAAGACGATTGCTTTGGCATTGTTGGCACAAGGCACATAACAAGTTATGGCAAAATGGCAACGGAAAAGTTTTGTCATGGGCTTGTTGATGCGGGATATGTTATTGTAAGTGGCTTGGCAAGCGGTGTTGACACTTACGCTCATCAAAATGCACTTAACTATCATGGTCAAACTATAGCAGTTTTGGCGGGCGGAATTGATGAAATTTATCCAGCAACAAACACAGACCTTGCAAAGAAAATTGTTGAGTCTGGCGGACTTGTGCTTTCTGAAACAAGACCATTAAGAAGGTCAGAAGCATATATGTTCCCGATAAGAAATAGAATTATTGCAGGACTAAGCAGTGGAATTTTGGTGGTTGAAGCGGGCGAGAAATCTGGAGCGCTGCACACCAAGAATTACGCACTTGACTATGGCAAAGATGTTTTTGCCGTGCCAGGCAGTGTGTTTAGTATTGCAAGTGTTGGCACAAACAGAATGATTTCAAACGGACAAGCAAAGGCTGTTTGCGACATAAGGGACATAATTGGCGATAGAAAGTTGCGTGATGTGACAAAAGATAAGACTTGCGAAAATGTGTCTATGGATGAGCAAGTGGTGATTGAACTTTTGCGTTTGGGCGAAAAGACTTTTCAAGAACTTGTCGATTTGTCGCACATTGAAACAAAAAGGCTTAACAGTTTGTTGACAATGCTGACAATTCGTGGAATAATAAAAAAACTTGCGGGCAATGTGTATTTCTTAAAATAATAGGCAAGTTGCAAAACAAAATGATAATTAAAGAAGGTTTAAATGAAGTTAGTTATTATTGAAGGTCCAGGAAAGAGAGAAACTCTTAAAAAATATCTTGGCGAAGGCTATGACGTTGTTGCCACAAAAGGTCACGTGCGTGATTTGCCAGAAAAAACACTTGGCGTTGATGTTTCCAAGAATTTTGAGCCACAATATGAAATTATGCCAGGCAAAGAAACAATTATAAAAGAACTGAAAAGCAAAGCAGCAAAAGCAGATTGTGTGCTTTTGGCAACCGACCCTGATAGAGAAGGAGAGGCTATTTCTTGGCACATTCAACACATTTTAAATATCCCAGAAAGCGAACCATGCAGAATTGAATTTAACGAAATTTCAAAGTCTGTTGTAAATAAGGCTGTGCAAAACCCACGAAAAATAAACATGGATTTGGTGCATGCTCAACAAGGAAGACGTGTCCTAGATAGATTGGTGGGCTACAAGGTTTCGCCAATTATTTGCAAAAAAATAAAGCCAAACCTTAGTGCTGGACGTGTGCAAAGTGTGGCACTGAAACTGATTGTGGATAGAGAAAAAGAAATTGTAAATTTCAAGCCACAAGAATATTGGCCAATTTGTGCTTTTCTTGAAAAGGACGGCACAAAGTTTAAGGCAAGCCTTGCCACAAAACTTGGGAAAAAATTTGTTCCAGACAACGCTGAACAAGCGGAAAATGTTGTTAAATATCTTGCAGAGCAACAATTTATTGTGGAAGAAATTAAGAGAAGTGTTACAAAGTCAACGCCACCACCTCCATTTATAACAAGTACAATGCAACAAGATGCGCTTAACAAAATTGGCATGAGTATTTCACAAACAACAAAAAGTGCCCAAGCATTGTATGAAGGAGTGGAACTTGGCTCAGAAGGAAAGACCGCTCTTATAACTTATATAAGAACAGACTCCACTCGTGTTTCTCCAGAAGCACAAGCAAAAGCAAAAGAATACATCGTATCGCATTATGGCGAAGATTATGCACCAAAAACTTACAATGTCTTTAAAGCAAAAAAGAACGCTCAAGACGCTCACGAAGCAATAAGACCAATCAGCCTAGATAGAACGCCAGAGACTGTGAAGTCCTATATGTCTGCCGACAACTACAAACTATACAAACTTATTTATGAACGTTTTGTCGCAAGTCAAATGACCCCAGCAACATATGATTCTCAATCAGTCGGAATTTCTGCTGGCGCTTTGGGTTTTAAGGCTACGGGAAGAACGCCAATTTTTGCAGGGTGGACTAGGGCATATAAGGTTTTTGAGGAACAAGAAGACGATTCGGGCGAAAGCAAACTTCCAAAACTTAACGAAAAAGATAAACTAAATGTAGATAAGATTACAAAAGAGCAAAAGTTTACAAAACCACCAGTAAGATTTACAGAAGCAAGTCTTATTAAGACAATGGAAGAAAAGGGCATCGGCAGACCAGCAACCTATGCTCCAACTGTTATGACACTTCTTAACAGAACTTACATGGTTAAAGACGGGAAGTATTTGAAACCATCTGAACTTGGGACAACTGTTACTGAGTTTTTGGAAAAATACTTTGCTGATATTATGAATGTGTCCTTTACTGCCGAAATGGAAAATGATCTCGATAGAATTGCAGACGGCGAAGAGTCATGGCAAAATGTCATTTCCAAATTCTACGCAGGCTTTGAGCAAGAATTGATTTTTGCTTATAGAGAGTCAAAAAGAATGTCAGTCGCACCAGAAGTTAGTGATGTTGTTTGCAGTAAATGCGGGGCAAAAATGGTGGTGAGAGAAGGGAAATATACAAAATTCCTCGCTTGTCCAAATTATCCAAAATGCAAAAATATCGTCAGCCTAAATCAGCCAAAACCACCCGTTTGTAAATGTCCACAATGCGGCAAAGACGTCGTGGAAAGGAGAACTCATGGCGGAAAGATTTTCTATGGCTGTGTGGGCTATCCAGATTGCAAATTTGCAAGTTGGGACAAGCCAACAAACATCGCTTGCCCAAAGTGTAAAAGTTTCTTAACTGTAAAAGAAAGCAAAACTATGAACTATTACAAATGCTCAAACAAGGCTTGCGATTATGAGAAGAAAGAAACAAAGCAACCAGAAAAAACAAATGAAGGTGAAAATGAATAATGCTGTAAATATTGTGGGAGCGGGGCTTGCTGGGTGCGAAGCCGCTTGGCAACTGGCAAAAAGGGGCGTATCCGTCACACTTTATGACATAAAACCAAACAAATTTACTCCCGCTCATTCAAACAAAAACCTTGCCGAAATTGTCTGCTCAAACAGCCTTAAATCAATGGATATTTCCACTGCCTCGGGGCTGCTGAAAGCGGAAATGGAAAGGTTTGATAGTTTGATACTTAGATGTGCCAACGCATGTCGTGTGCCAGCGGGCAATGCTTTGGCTGTGGATAGAGAAAAGTTTTCGCAAATGGTCACTGGCGAAATAAAGAAGTTGCCAAATATCAAATTTGTGACAGAAGAAATAGAGAGTATCCCTAACGGGCTTACAATTATCGCAACGGGGCCACTTACAACGGGAAAACTTAGCCAGAATTTAAAGGACTTTTTGGAGCAAGACAACTTGTCATTTTATGACGCTTCAAGCCCTATTGTAGAGCGAGATAGCATTGACATGACAAAGGCGTATGTAAAAGATAGATATGACAAGGGTGACGGCGATTATATAAACTGCCCAATGAACAAAGAGCAATATTTAAACTTTTATAAAGAACTTATTTCTGCACAGAGAGTGGAACTTAAAAACTTTGAAAAGAAGGAAATTTTTGAAGGTTGTATGCCTGTTGAAGTTATGGCTCAAAGGGGAGAGGATAGTCTGAGATTTGGACCATTGAAACCCATTGGTCTGGATAACCCAATGACGGGAGAAAAATATTATGCTGTTGTGCAATTAAGACCGGAGGACAAGGATAAAAGGCTATACAATCTTGTTGGCTTTCAAACAAACTTACTTTTTCCAGAACAAAAACGAGTGTTTTCACTTATCCCAGGGCTAGAAAATGCAAAGTTTGTTAAATATGGAGTTATGCACCGAAATACATACATAAATGCTCCACAAGTTTTGAAAAACACATTTCAAACAAGAAAAAGAGAAGATTTGTTTATAGCGGGGCAACTTAGCGGGGTTGAGGGGTATGTGGAAAGCACAATGAGTGGGTTACTGAGTGGAATAAATGCTTATCTTTACTTAAAAAACGAACCACTTGTAACTCTTTCGTCAAATACAATTATGGGGGCGATTACAAACTTTATAACCACTTGTCCACAAAAGAATTTTCAACCAATGAATGCAAACTTTGGAATTGTCAGCCCACTTGGCGAAAAGATTAAAGATAACAAGTTAAAGCGAGAAAAGATTGTTGCTCGTTCACTTGAAGAAATAGATAATGTTGTAAAAATTATAGATAAGGAGTAAATTATGGAAGGAATGAGAAGCACCACAATTGTGGCTGTAAAAAGAAATGGCAAAACTGCAATAGCCGGTGACGGACAAGTTACTGTTGGCGAAAAGTTTATTGTCAAAAACAACGCTGTAAAGGTTAGAAGAATTTTTGGGGGAAAGGTCGTCATTGGCTTTGCAGGCAGTGCGTCTGACGCATTCAGTTTGTCACAAAAATTTGAGGAACTTTTGCAAAAATTCAGCGGAAATCTTATGCGAAGTGCTGTGGAACTTGCAATAGGGTTTAGGGACGACAAATATGTCCGCAAACTTGACGCACTTATGCTTGTTGCAGATAAAGACAACTTGCTTTATGTGTCTGGAAATGGTGATGTTTTTGAACCAGAATATGGGGTGGCGGCCATTGGGAGTGGCGAGTTTTATGCTCTTGCAGCCTCTCGTGCGCTTATTGAAAACACTGACCTAAGTGCCAAAGAAATTGCACTTAAAGCACTCAAGATTACAAGCGATATATGTGTGTTTACAAACGGACATGTAACTGTGGAGGAGGTTTAAATGAACTATACACCAAAAGAAATTGTTGCCGAACTTGACAAATATATTATAGGTCAAGACAATGCAAAAAAGGCTGTTGCCATTGCACTTAGAAACAGATACAGAAGAAGCAGACTTACAAAGCAAATGCAAGAGGAAATTACACCAAAAAATATCATTATGAAAGGTCCAACTGGCGTTGGGAAGACAGAAATTGCAAGACGTCTTGCAAAACTTGTTAAGGCTCCTTTCATAAAGGTTGAAGCCACAAAATACACAGAAGTGGGCTATGTGGGCAGAGATGTTGAAAGCATGGTACGTGACCTTGTTGAAGCATCATTCCGCCTTGTAAAAGACGAAAAATATAATGAAGTTGTGGAAAAGGTTGCTCCAAATGTAAACAAACGACTTTTTGAATATCTTTATCCAATAAAAAAAGCAACTATTGATGCAACAGCCAATGAAGATGACCTAAAAACTCATATTCAAAAGGGCATTGAAGACGGCAAATATGATGATGAGTTTATCGAAATGGACGTCGCAGAAGCCCCAAAATCTTTTGAAATGATGCCAGGGGCGGGCATGGAAATAAACTTTGGCGAACTTATGGGCGGGATTTTCCCAACCAAAAAGAAAAAGAGAAAACTTACAATTCGTGAAGCAAGAGAAATATTAAATCAAGAAGAATGTGACAAAATTATCGACATTGAAACAGTTAAATCTGAAGCAGTTAGACGTGCTGAACAAGAGGGCATTATCTTTATTGACGAAATTGACAAAATTGCAGGAAGTTCGGGCAGAAGCAATGGT
>ERZ808245.828-NODE-828-length-13840-cov-2.894596_pt1 | contig 13840 bp, 18 predicted proteins | sample MGYA00521243_ERZ808245 | MGnify/ENA primary metagenome ERZ808245 (study PRJEB31516, sample SAMN03275576) | gut metagenome | biome: mammalia-associated habitat; material: feces | host: Papio cynocephalus | place: Kenya | collected 2012-07-07 ... | reverse complement strand
CCTTTTGCTTTGCAGGAAACCGGCCCAATCCTTTGCGTGGATGATCTGATTGGGCGTATACGCGAAGGATTGGGCCGGTTTCCTGCAAAGCAAAAGGGTGACAATGGGTACGGAATGCGATATGAGGTCCGTATGGAGATCGAAGGGCGCAATTCGAGGACGGCAAAGATTATTACAGCATGGATTGATGATAGCAAGACGAAGGAAATGCGCCTTGTGAGTGCCTATGTGGATAAGGAAAAGAGGAGAGGAAAGTGAAGCCATATACTCGCGTTGTGCTGACTTCGGGAGAATCTGCTTGTATCGTTGAGGTGCTGGAAGATGGCGTAGCCTATCTTGCGGATGTGGATCACCAAGACGGGAGCACTTCTACCGAATTTGTGAAGCATGGCGATATCGAACGTGTGACAGATTGACCTACAACTCAATGATTGAAGCAGCCGGAGGGCTGCTTTTTTCATACTCATTTGGCCTATCCGTGGGCCTAAAAGGACGGAGCGGCAGGAGCTGGCGACCTCCTAAAACGCCTAGCCGAAAGAGGAGAAACCATGAAAACCGAATTTCTGCAGAATTTCAAGGTGGGCGACCAGGCCCTCCCCAAGGAGATCATCGACGAAATCCTCGCCGAGAACGGCCGTGACATCGAAGCGGCGAAGAAGCCCTTTGTGGACTACCAGTCCATCAAGGAGCAACTGGAGGAGGCCAAGAAGGCCCTGAAGGCGTTTGAAGGGGTGGACGCATCCCAGCTTCAGGCTAAGATCAAGGAACTCCAGGGGCAGCTCACCAGCAAGGACAAGGAGTGGCAGGAGAAGCTGGACGGTATGGCGTTTGAGGGCAAGCTCAAGGACGCTGTCACCGCCGCCAAGGGCCGCAGCGCCAAGGCGATCTCCGCCCTGCTGGACATGGACGCCCTCCGCAAGTCCAGCAACCAGGATACCGACATCAAGGCGGCCCTGGAAGCTCTCCAGAAGGAGAACGGCTACCTCTTCGAGACGGATCCCCCGGCGCCTTACGCTCCGGGCCCCGGCAAGAATCCCATCCCCGGCAAACCGGATGCGCCCATTTCCCTTTCTGCGGCGCTCCACGAAAAATACGATAAGTAAAGGAGACTGAATTATGCCTATTACTCTCGCTGAAGCCAAGGTCGGTATGGCCGATAAAGTCGACCAGATGATCGTCGACGAGTTTCGCCGGAGCTCCCTGCTGCTGGACCGGCTGGTGTTCGATAACGCCATTTCTCCCGGTACCGGCGGTTCTACCCTGACCTACGGCTACATCCAGCTCAAGACCCCCTCCACCGCCGCTGTTCGTGCCATCAACAGCGAGTATTCCGCCGGCGAGGCCAAGCGGGTGGAGAAGACCGCCAAGGCTGTCATCATGGGCGGTTCATTCCAGGTGGACCGTGTGCTCCAGAACACCTCCGGCGCTGTGGATGAGCTGGCCTTCCAGCTGTCCCAGAAGGTCAAGGCCACCAGCAACTACTTCCACAACCTCGTTATCAACGGCATCGCCGCTTCCACTGGCGCTGGTTACGTGACCGGTACCTTCGACGGCCTGCGGAAGCTGCTGGACGGCACCTCCAACGAGTTCACCACCGACATCGACCTCTCCGATTCCGCCAAGATCGGGAGCAACGCCAACGCCTTTATCGACCAGCTGGACCAGCTGGTGCACGCCATCGACGGCGACACCACCATGCTGTTGATGAACAGCGACATGCTGCTGAAGGTCCGTGCCGCCGCCCGCCGGGCTGGTTACTATGAGCGCACCAAGGACGATTTCGGCCGGGTCGTGGAGACCTTCGCCGGTATCCCCCTGATGGACTGCGGCAAGTACTACAACGGCACTGCCTCCGTGGATGTCATCGGCACCTCCACCCCTAGCACCACCGCCGCCGGCACCTCCAGCATCTACGCTGTGAGCATCGGCCTGGATGGCTTCCACGGCATTTCCCCCGCTGGCACCGGCGTCATCAACTCCTACATGCCCAACATGAGCGAGCCTGGCGCCGTGAAGAAGGGCGAGGTCGAGCTGGTTGCCGGCGTAGTCCTGAAGAACACCCTGAAGGCCGCCGCCCTGAACGGCATCGTGCTGAAGCCCAAGACCGCTTCCGCCTGATAAACGGGAGGGATGACCGTGCCGGATTTTCTCTACTACCAGACCACGTACATGGGGACCATCCAGGATGAGGTGGAGTTCAACCGCTATGCCGCCCGGGCGAGGGACCAACTCGCCCGGTACCGGCGCATCTACACCGTGACGGCCCCGGATGAGGACGCCGAGAAAATGGCCATCTGCGCCATGGCGGATGCCGTAGCCTGGTATGAGGGGGCCCGTGACGGTACCGGCGGCCCGGTGGCGTCCGTCAGCGTCGGCAGCGTGTCCGAGACCTACAGCGGCGGCGCCGCCGGCAGTCTGGACTTCTCGCAGGCGGCGCAGGACCGGGAAATGTACCGCCGGGCGTGCCTGTACCTGGACATCTATCGGGGGGTGAGTGGATGCTGAGCTATCGGCTCTGCGACCAGACCGTGACGGTGTACCACTGGGACGGCGGCACGGGCTACACCCGGAAGGTCATCAACCGGGCTTTCCTGGACTACAAGAAAACCCAGAATGTGGATAAGACCGGCAGCAGCGAGGTGAACTCGTTTCTGCTGGTCCTCCCCGGGCCTGTGGTGCAGGTGGCCGTGGGTGATAAGGTCATGGCCGGGATTGGTCCGGAAGTCACAAGCCGGGAGGAATGGGCGGCGCTCATCCCCTCCAAGGTCCCCGGCCTCGTGGTGGTGAAGTATGTCGACCCGAAGTACTACCACGGGACAATCGTGCATACGGAGGCGGGCGGATGAAGATGAAGGTTACTGTGAGGTGCAAGAGCGCTGAGCAGATCATCCGAGCCCACGGCCTGGACCGCAACGGCGATGTGCAGAAGCAGTGGACCGGTATCGTGTATAAGCGATTGCCACGTTATATGCCATTTCGGACTGGTACGCTGTCAGAGGAAAAGCTGCATATCACTGGTCCTGCGGAAATCAGGGCGATTACCAACTATGCGCATTATCAGTATGCGGGTGTCGTGTGGATTGACCCCAAGATCAACGCCGCCGGTTTCCTCACCAAGGACGGCACCTGGCGGAGCCGCAAGGGGGCGGTAAAGGTACGCACAGACCGTCCCTTGGACTACGATACCACTGATGGCAAGACCGAGGGCACTATCGCTGCAAAGCACGATAGAGCGGGTCCCTACTGGGACCGCCGCCTGGTGGCCGCCGAGGGCGATGCCATGGTGCAGGAAATCAGGGCGTATATCCGCCGAAGGGAGGCGCTTAGATGACGGCGCTTGAGAAAATCCGGGACTGGATCAAGACCTATCCCGGCTGTAGTCAGCTCCGGGATCTGTCCGTGGACTATACGGACGAAGTTCCCGCCAACGGCGGCGTCAACCCGGCGGGGCTGATGGAAGTCACCCGCAAGCGGGATATCCTTGGCAATGTGACCGTCCTAAACCAGTACAGTTTCACGCTGTACTTCGTCTTTGCCAAAGCTCCCGGCGACGATGTTGGCGCCGAGGAAAACGCACAATGGCTGATGGACTTTCAGGATTGGGTGCAGAGCCAATCCATCACCGGGGAAGCCCCCGTCTTCGGGGATTCCCCCTGGCAGGAGACCATCAAGGCCCAGAACGGCAGCCTCTTCGCAGCGGACAGCGAGGGGACTGCCGTTTACTCTGCCCAGTTGTCCGTGCAGTTTATCAAGAGATACGAGGTGAATTAAATGGCTGAGAAGTATTCCATCGCCGGCAACACCGGTGAATCTCCGCTTCGTGAACAAATCGTGACCTATCTCAACACGACCTCTTCGGCGCAGCCTGTGTGGTCGCCTATGGGGAGAACGGTCGAGGACAGCTCCATCGACGCCGACTATTCCGAGGACAGCAAGACCGACATTTTCGGCACGGTGTGGAACAGCGCAAAGAAGCCGAAGAGGGAGCAGGAGTTCTCCGACTCGAACCTGCTTGCCGGTGATGCCGTGATGAATCGGGTGCTGGACCTCTGCATTGTCCAGCAGAATATGGCGGAACTCCAGAACCAGGACTGTCTCGTCGTGTACCTGTTTCTGCAGGACAGCAGCGGGAAGGCCTTTGCGGAGCGGTATCCGAACAGTACTGTCCTGATGACCTCTATCGGCGGCCATGGCGGCGAGAAGGCGGTAACCGGCATCAAGGTTTCCTATGGCGGCGAACGTGTTACCGGCACGTTCGATAAGACCACGAAGACCTTTACGGCGGACGATTAACGACAGCGGGGCGGGCTCTGCCCGCCCCATCTGGAAGGAGGAGACCATGGAACTCAATTTTGCCAACGGCGTACAGAGCTATACCGTCAACGGGGTGGAAGATGCTCTCCGGCTCAACCCAACGGATGCGGAGATGTTGCAAAAGATTTATCTTGCCATGAAGGACCTGGAGGGCAAACAGAAGGAACGTGCCAAAGTCGGAAAGGGGTCCGAAGACATTGAGGAAACATTTTCCCGCCTCCACGCCCTGGATCAGGAGATGCGTGGCGTGTTGGACATCCTTTTTGGAATTGGCGTCTGCGAAAAAATCTTTGGGGAAATGAGCCTGTACGCCTCGGCGGACGGCCTTCCCGTGTGGGAAAACTTCCTGCTGGCCGTGATCGACCTGTTTGATGATGCTGTAAAGCGGGAGGCGGCGCTCTCCGACAAGCGCATCCAGAAGCACGTCCAGAAGTATCACAGATGAATTACTCCCTGCCGACGGAGGTCGAGATCGGAGAGAACAGCTATCCCATCCGCTCCGATTACCGGGCTATCCTGGATATCTTCGAGGTCTTTGGCGACCCGGACCTGGACAATGACCGGAAGGCGCTGGCGGCGCTGGACATCTTCTACCCGGATTTCCTGACGATCCCCGGGGAACAGCTGCGGGAAGCGGCGGAGAAGATGCTCTGGTTCATCAACTGCGGGGACGAGGGAGACAACCGCCGGCGCCCCAAGCTGATGGATTGGGAGCAGGATTTCCAGTACATCGCCGCTCCTATCAACCGGGTGGTGGGACAGGAGATCAGGGCCATGCCCTATCTCCACTGGTGGACCTTCATCTCCGCCTACTACGAGATCGGAGACTGCTTCTTTGCTCAGATCGTTCGGATTCGCTCCCTGCGGGCAAAGGGCAAGAGGCTGGAGAAGGCAGACCAGGAGTTTTACCGAGAAAACAAGCGCCTTGTGGATATCAAGGAGAAATATTCCGAGGCGGAAAATACACAGCTGCAAGAGTGGATTTGAGGTGACACGATGGCCGATGGCGAAGTGATTTTCAGCACGGAGCTGGACAACAAGGCGCTCTACCGGGATCTGAACAAGGCGGTGAAGGATATCGACCGGCTTGACGGCAAAATCTCCAAGCTGGGCGCTCAGAAGATCCCGCTGGAGGAAAAGCTCCAGCGGATCACGGGAGAGCTGGATGAGGCCAAAGCGGTGCTTGCGGACATGCGGGCGGCACCGAAGGGCACCTATGAAAAGGTCGATATCGCAGACCAAGCGACCCGTGTCCGGCTGTTGCAGGCGGAGTTTACCAAGGCCGCAAACAGCGTTGACAATCTCGGGAATCAGCTTCAGGCGGCGGAAACCGACTTGGACGGCGCAAAGAAGAAGGCGGGGGAGGTCAGCGACCGAATCCGGGAGGCGGAGACGAATACCAGCCGCTTTGGCGATGCCACGGAAACGGCAGGGATTCGGATGCAGAAGCTCGTAACCCGTGTGGAGAAGCTGGCGAAGCGGGTTTTTATCTTCTCCATGATCACCGCCGCTCTGCGGAGCGTCCGGACTTGGCTGGTGGAGATCGTGAAGAGCGACCAGGAGGCCTCCGCCGCAATGGCGCAGCTCAAGGGGGCACTTCTCACCCTGGCGCAGCCCCTTGTGCAGGTCCTCGTCCCGGCGTTCACCCTGCTTGTTCGGGTCATCGCCGCCGTCGTGACGCAGATCGCCCGCCTTGTGGCGGCCATCTCCGGGAAAAGCCTGTCCAGTGCGGCGGCATCGGCGAAGGCGCTGAACGCCCAGACGAAGGCCCTGAAGGGGACCGGGAAGGCGGCGAAAGACGCCGGAAAGTCTCTTGCGTCGTTTGACGAGATCAACCAGCTCTCCTCCAGCTCTTCCGGCGGCGGGGGCGGCGCTTCTGCGGACGCAATTGCGCCGGACTTCTCCTTCATGGATGAGGTAGACGCCCGCCTTCGGAAGATCGCCGATGCGGTCATCCTCATCGGGGGTGGGCTTGCCGCCTGGAAGCTGTCCTCGCTCCTTCCCGGGACGCTCGGAACCGTGGCGGAGAAGCTGGCCGGGATCGCCCTCACCGTGGGCGGCCTCATCCTCCTGTGGGACGGACTTTCCGACGCCTGGAACAACGGCGTGGACTGGGCGAATCTCATTGAGATTCTTGGCGGAGCCGCAGCGGCGGCGCTGGGCCTCTATCTGACCTTCGGGAAGGTTGGCGCAGGCATCGGGCTTGTCGTTGCCGGAGCCGCTATGGTGGTCACGGCGTTCCGAGACATCGACCAAAACGGCCTGAATCTCAAAAACACGCTGCTGATGATCGCCGGCATCGTCGGTACCGGTCTGGGCTTTTCGTTCCTGACCGGCAAGATTTTCCCGCTGGTGGTCGCAGGCATCACCGCCATTCTCTTCGCCATCACTACCCTTGCGGGCAACGGGGAACAGCTGATCGGGAATCTCAAGCAGACGTTTTCCGGGCTTGTGACCTTCCTGGATGGCCTTATCAACCTGGACATCGAGAAGATGCTTTCCGGGCTGAAAGGCATGGTCAGCGGGGCGCTGAACACGGTGCTTACCATCGTGGGCAGCGTTATTAACCTCATCATCCGGGGCCTCAACTGGCTCATCGAGAAGATCAACAGCATCTCTATCAGCATCCCCAGCTGGGTTCCCGAAATCGGCGGAAAGAGCTGGGGGCCAAATATTCCACTTATAAACGAGTGGCAAATCCCGCAGCTGGCCCAGGGAGCCGTCATTCCTCCAAACCGGAAGTTTCTGGCCGTGCTGGGTGACCAGCGGAGCGGCAACAACTACGAGGTCCCGGACGCCAAACTTCGGCAGCTCCTCCGGGAGGAACTGAGCGCTCTTGGCGGGAAAAGCGAGGCGGTCCTGATGCTGGACCGTGACGTCCTGGGCCGGGTGGTATACCAGCTCAACAAGGCTGAGGGAAACCGCATCGGCGTGAGCCTCACGGGGGTGTGACATGGGGTATATCAAGCTCAACGGCCGCAGCTTTGACGCTGATGTCGCCATCTCCAAGTATAACCGCAATTTCAACGTCCTGGACGGCGACAATGCGGGACGGGCCATGACGGGCCGGATGATCCGGGACATTATCGGCACCTACCTGGGACACAAGATCACCGTCTTCCGCCGGGGCAACAATTACGCCGGTTTGGACGAGTTCTGGGACTATTTGTACCAGCACAGCGTGGACGATTCCGTCCTCCTGGAAGCCGCCGACGGGCAAACCTCCATCGCCTACGAGGCGTACTACACCAGCGCCACCCAGGACCTCGAAAAGGTGGAAGGCGGCATCAACTACTGGGGCGAGATCGAGGTAAATTTCATCCCCATGGAAGCGCAGGTAAAACCGACGTGAGGTGACAAATGGGCAAAACGACAGTTGTCTACAAGGACGTTGCGGTAGGAGCGGCGGAAGCGGCGTCCGTGACCGCCACGGGCCCCACGCCGGAGAGCGTCCCGGCAAAGCTCCCATTTGGCCAGGATACCGGAGCCGTCGTAACGCTGGAGCACAACCGGTGGATTCTGGACGGCTCCATGGACCGCTGGTACGAGGATGAGGCCTACGCCTTCTGGTCGGCAGCGCTTTCCGGGGCGGATGGCAGCTTTGAGGAGCCGCCCACCATCACCATCGCTTTCTCGCAGCAGTTCTCTTCCATGGGTGTAAGCTTTACCTTTGACACTGCCACCGGGGAATACTGCTCTGCCCTGAACATTAAGTGGTGCCAGGGAGACACCCTGAAGGCGGACCAGGACTTTGCCCCGGACAGCGCTCAGTATTTCTGCGAGAAGAAAGTGGAGAGCTACGACAAGCTGGTAATCACCGTCCAGAAGACTTCCCTCCCGTATCGCAGGGCGAAGATCAACCAAATTCTTTTCGGCATCGTGCGCATCTTCGGCATGGAGGAACTGCGCAACGCTTCCATCGTCAATGAGATGGCCGAGGCGGCCATTGAGCTCCCGGTTTCGTCCTTCTCCTGGACGCTGGACAGCCTCTCCGATGTCGAATATATGTTCCAGCTCAAGCAGCCGGTGGAGGTGCGCAGCGCCGCCGGGCTGCTGGGGGTCTACTACATCTCCAGCTCGTCCCGGCAGGCGGCGTCCCTCTACGACATCAAGTGCAACGACGCCCTTGGCGTGCTCTCTGAGACGCAGTTTGCCGGGGGAGCGTACCTATCCGGGGTGAGCGCAAAAACGCTCTTAAGCGAGCTGGCGGCGCCTTTTGCGGTGGAGTATGCGGATGGCGTCGAGGACGTCACCCTGAAGGGCTTGCTCCTTCCGCAGACCCGGCGGGAGGCCATCCAGCAGGTCCTTTTCGCTTGGGGCGTCTGCCTCGCCACGGACGGCGGCAGCGCTCTCCGGGTCTTCCAGCAGGATACTGTGGCGGAAATCATCCCCAAGGACCGGACATTTACCGGGGCGGCGGTGGACACGGCGTCCATCGTGACCAAAGTCTCCGTCACGGCCCATACCTACACGGCGGACAGCGGCGGCAGCGTCCAGGTGGGCGGCGTGGCCTACAAGGACACCACCACCGTCTACACGGTGAGCAATCCCAATGTTACCGCCGGGGACCGGGAGAACGTGAAGGAGATCACCGGGGCGACGCTGGTCTCCACGGATATCGGCCAGGCCGTAGCGAACCGGGTCTATGCCTATTACGCCAAGCGGGACACCGCAACAGCCCGCATTGTCCACAAGGGCGAGAAGCTGGGCGACTGCCTGAGCGTCTACACGCCCTGGGGCACGCTGGTGACGGGCAATCTCCACAAGATGGAGATCAAGCTCTCCAACACCGTGGTCTACGGGGCGGAGGTGACGGGATGACCGCCGGGGATATCCTGGACTACGGCTACACCGGGGCGGCGCAGACGGTGGTACTGCCGCCGGGGCGCTACCGACTGGAGTGCTGGGGCGCCCAGGGCGGATACCGCTCCAACACCACCTACGGCGGCAAGGGCGGCTACTCCGTCGGCGAGCTGACGCTCAACGAGGAGACCACGCTCTACATCCAGGTGGGCGGCAGCGGCAACACCGGGAAGACCTCCGGCGGCTACAACGGCGGCGGTAAGCGGAGCACCTACAACGGCGGTGGCGGCGGCACGGATATCCGCATCGGCCAAGACGATCTCTACGCCCGTGTCATCGTGGCGGGTGGCGGCGGATCGGACGGCGCGTCCAGCAAGGCCGGTATGTACGGCGGCGGCGAGAGCGGCGGCACCAACACGGCGAACTACGGCACCGGCGGCGGAGGAGGCACCCAGACCGCCGGAGGAGCGGGCGGCTCCGGCAACTCCGGCACCTTCGGCGTTGGCGGCGAGGGCCTCTACCGCTCCAGCGGCTACGGCGGCGCCGGAGGCGGCGGCTGGTACGGCGGCGGAGGCGCTTACCCGGATAGCTCCGGCGACGACGACCGTGGCGGAGGCGGCGGAAGCGGCTTCGTGTGGACGGGCTCCAACGCCCCCACAGGCTACCTCCTGGGCAGCGAGTACCACTTGGCCAACGCCAGCACCACAGCGGGCAGCGCCTCCTTCACCGGCCCGACGGGCACGGCGGAGACCGGCCACAGCGGCGACGGCTACGCCCGGATCACCGTCCTGGAGGTCTTTCCCCAGGGGCCGGAGACCCCCACAAACTTCCACCAGACCGCCAAGGACTACTTCTCCCTGGGCCTGGCCTGGGACGCCTCGGCGGACGCCACGGGCTACCGCCTCTACCGGGACGGGGCCCTGCTGGCCACCCTGACGGGCACCAGCTACACGGACAGCGCCGTGGAGCCGGGGGAGAGCTACAGCTACTTCCTCATCGCCTACAACGCAGACGGCGACAGCGACCCGGCGGCCCTGACGGCATCCACCCTGGATGGCTTCGCCTTCCGAACGATCACCTTCTCGGACGCCGTTTTCTCCATCAATCCTTGCGACATCAACGCCAAGACCGTCCTGTCCCTCTCGGCGGCGGAGACGGTGCTCATCCTGGAGCCGGAGGCCTGGTACTCCGGCGATCTCTACAGCGGGGAGGTATAACCCATGGCCATTAAGACAGTCCAGGCCGTCATCAACGGTCAGACATACACCCTGGCGCTCAACAGCTCCACGGGCAAGTGGGAGGCCACCATCACGGCCCCCGGGAAGACCAGCTACGGCCAGAGCGGCGGCTACTACAACGTGCAGGTCCAGGCCACCAACGATGCCGGCACCACCGGCACGGCGGACGGCTCCACCCTCACGGGGCTCCGCCTGGTGGTCCGGGAGCGGGTGGCGCCCGTTATCAACATCCTCAGCCCCTCCAGCGGGGCCTATGTCAGCAACAGCAAGCAGCCGGTGGTCTTCACGGTGGTGGACGAGGACGGCGGCTCCGGCGTGGACCTCACGAGCCTGGTAGTAAAGCAGGACAACGTGGCGGTGGCGGCCTCCGCCATCAGCTCTACGGCCATCACCAATGGCTACCAGGTGACTTACACCCCGGCCGCCGCCCTGACGGACGGCAGCCACACGGTGACCATCGACTGCAAGGATCACGACGGCAACAGCGCCACGCAGCGCTCCACCACCTACACGGTGGATACCGTGCCGCCCACCCTCAACGTCACGTCCCCCACGGACGGCCTCATCACCAACAGCCAGGCCCTCACCGTGGCGGGCACCACCAACGACGTCACCAGCAGCCCCGTCACCATCAAGATCGAGCTCAACGGCGTGGATCAGGGCGCTGTCACCGTGGGCACCGGCGGGGCGTGGTCCAAGTCCGTCACCCTTGCCAGCGGGGCCAACACCATCAAGGTGACGGCCACGGACGCCGCCGGGAAGACCTCCACCGTCACCCGGACGGTGACGCTGGACACCTCCGTGCCCCAGATCACGGCGGCCACCATCACTCCCAACCCCGTTGACGCCGGGGCGACGATGGTGATCTCCGTCACCATCACATGAGCACCCGGGCACTGAGCGTCGCCCTCCCCAGCGAGGTGATCTACGTCTCCGGCACCGTCAACGGCACCGCTTACACCTGGACCCGGATAGACGACGCCTGGCAGGCCACGGTGGAGCGGGCGGCGGACGAGCGATACCGGGTCTCTCTCACGGCGGTCAATAGCCTGGGGACCTCCGCCAGCTACGATCTCACCCTCTACTATGGCCTGCAGGGGCTTATCACGGACCGGACGGCGGCGGACGCCGCCCGGGTCCGGGCCCTGGCGGACAAGGGCTATGGCGCCTGGACGGCGGCGGAGCTGGCGTGGTGGCGGAGCGACCCCAAGGGGGCCTACAACGCCAGCGACCTCAACCGGGTGGGGAGCGCCGTGGACTACGTGGCCAAGCGGCTCCGGAGCTGCGGCATCTTCGTCTCCGTGGCCCCCCGGATGGACTGGCAGGAGACGGACATCCCCACCAGGGCCGAGATGGCGGCGTATCTGGCGAACATCGCCGCCCTGCGGGCGGCACTGCCGCTGCGGAACGGCACGCCCCCGGCCCCCGCGGACATGCTGGGCCTCAGCTGGGAGGAGGCCAACGCCATCGAGAGCATCCTCCTGGCGGTAAATGAGGCAGTCACCCGGATGAGCCAGGCGTGGTTTTTTGCCGGCGACCTGTACGCCGGAGAGGTATGAAAGGAGCGAGCGAATGAAGGATAGAGTACCCCTGTACCCAGGGCGGGTCAAGATGGTGCCCGTGGCCGGGCAGGCCAACACCTATGACATGAGCCGGGCGGACAGTCCCCAGCAGGAGGGCACGCCCCTCAACAAGGCCACCCTCCTCAGCGACGAGACGGCGGCCCTCATCTGGCCGGACGCAAGCACCCGGCCCGCAGACCCTACCGTGGACGACGCCCTGGCGGCCCTGCCCCACAAGCGCAAGGTGACCAAGACCGTTATCATTACGGAGACCCAGGACTGGACCGTCCCGGCGCATGCGGGGGAACTGGACGTCCGCATCTTCGGCGGCGGCGGTGGCGGCTCCGGTGGATTCTCCAGCAGTGGAAGCGCGGTAGGCGGCGGTGGCGGTGGCGGCGGCCACATGGCTCACGACACCTTTGACCTCGCTGAAGGGACATCGGTTGTAGTTACAATTGGAGCAGGCGGTACCGGGGGAAGCTCGGTCAGAAATGGCGGGACCTCGTCATTTGGCAGCTACCTGTCCGCGGCCGGGGGAAACAAGGGAGGCAGCTACGGCACCACCAATGATGGAGATGGAGGCACCGGCGGCGGAGGCGGCACCGGCCGGACAACGTCTGGGAACGGCAGCTATGGCGGCGGCGGCGGTGGGTCCTGGCAGTCCGGCAGCGGCATCGCGTCCAACGGTGGTAACGGCGGCGTCTATGGCGGCGGTGGCGGCGGTGGCGGCACGGAAGCCTCCTCCGCCACGAAGGGGACAGGCGGTTCCGGCGGCACGTATGGAGGCGCCGGTGGCGCAGGGCATGACTATGCCGCAGGAACTACGGCGATGGCAGGAGCAGCAGGTACGAATACAATGGGCGTCGCAGGAGTCGACTTCCCGGGGGAGGGGCTTGGCGGGTCTGTTGCGGATGGGGCTACTTGTTCTGGCGGCGGTGGCGGCGGTGGCTACGGCGGCAATGGCGGCAATGGCGGGGGCAACTATCGCCAGGGCGGCGGAGGCGGCGGCGGCTATGGCGGCAACGGCGGAGCCGGCGGCTCTGGCGGCGGCGGCGGAGGAGGCTATGGCGGCAACGGCGGCGGAGGCGCCACCGGCGGCGGAGGCGGCGGCGGCTATGGCGCCTCTGGCACTGGCGGCACCGGCGGCGCGTATGGAAGTGCTGGTGGGAACGGCGGCTATGCCGCCGGTGGCGGCGGTGGCGGCAGCGCGAGCGGCAACGACGGCGGAGCCGGCGGCTCTGGTATCTGTATCATCAAGTACTACGTATACGAGGTGGGAGCATGAAGGTATTTCACATTGTTGGCGGCTGGTGCCACTGGGACGCCACGGCCCAGTTCCCCAGCGTGGCCTCCACCGTGGGGCGCTTCCCGCCCTCGGACCTCTTCGTGGAGGCCCCGGACCACGTCTTCGAGGGATGGGGCTACGACCCGGAGCAGGAGGGCGACGCCCGCTTCCTGCAGCCCGAGCCCCCGGAGGGCTGGCTCTATGACGCCGGCACCGGGACCTTCTACCCGGAGGGGGACGTCGCCCCCTCCCAGCAGCCCACGGACGCCCAGCGCCTGGCGGCGCTGGAGGCGGAGAACAAGGAACTGCGGGCCAAGCTGGCCGCCGCTGTGGAGAGCGGGGCCATGCTGGAGGACTGCATCGTGGAGATGGCAGGCGTGGTCTACGCCTGAGAGAGGAGTGAGAGCATGGCAAGACTTTTTGCAATCCGGGTGGCCGAGGGCCGCACGCAGTGGGCCCAGGTGCCCCCCAAGCTCCGCCAGGCCGTGGCGGACATCCTGGTGGGCGAGCTTGGCCTCCTGGGCCTGGTCCCCGCCGAGTTCGGCGGGATTGCGTAACAACCCAAAATCTGAAAGGAGCACGACTATGAGTAAGGTTACCGACACCATCAACGCCTACGCCCAGGGGGAGCTGACCCT
>ERZ808245.825-NODE-825-length-13943-cov-3.741143_pt1 | contig 13943 bp, 15 predicted proteins | sample MGYA00521243_ERZ808245 | MGnify/ENA primary metagenome ERZ808245 (study PRJEB31516, sample SAMN03275576) | gut metagenome | biome: mammalia-associated habitat; material: feces | host: Papio cynocephalus | place: Kenya | collected 2012-07-07 ... | reverse complement strand
CAAGTTGCAAGCGTTTTATAGTCAAGTTTTCGCCATTTAAGTGAAGATAATTTCCTTGCAGAAATATGCGCCCCCGCCCACAAAGCACTCCACCAAGTTTTAAAAGGCACTGCAATGCAAAAAGCGATAATGCAAAGCACTAAGACTCCCGCAAGCACACTTAACGTTATTATTGAAGAAGTTGAAATACACAATATATTTTTCATGGTTTTATTATATCACAAGGAGTAACAAAAATAAAGACCCAATTTTTTAAAAATCAGGTCTTTTTGTAATATTATACTTTTTCTCTTAGTCCACGCCCTTAAGTTGCACATTTTCTATATGTTTTTTTGCAATTTCCACTGCTTTTTGGTGATATTTCCGTCCTTGTTCGCTCATATTTTTCTCGTTTTGTTCCACTTGCCTATATTTCTGAATGGAATAACATTTTGCCCCAGCAATTTCCGAGCAAAGTCTATCCAGTTGCTCATAAGCTATATCTGGCGAAAGCGTTGTTCTAAATTCATAGTCAACGTGATTTTCAAGCAAATATTTTGCACTTTTTTTCACATTTTCCATAAGAGTTTGAGATATATTCCCCGCAATTTGTGGATAGTCTTCAAATGGTGCCTTAATATCCATTGCAACATAGTCCACTAATTTGTTTTCCACAAGATATTTCAATGTTTTAAAATCTGTGCCGTTTGTGTCAAGTTTGCACAAAAATCCCATGGACTTTATGCGAGAGATAAATTGAATAAGGTCTTTTTGAAGGGTTGGTTCGCCGCCGCTTACAACAACTCCGTCAAGGAACTTTTTATGAGTTGACAAAAAGTCAAAAAACTTTTCTTCGTCAATTTTATTTTTCCCCACAAAAAGATGAGAATTATGGCAATACCAGCATCTGAAATTGCAACCCGTTGTGAACACCACACAAGCAATTTTGTGAGGGTAGTCCACAAACGAATTTTTTACAAGTCCGCCAATTATCATTTTTTCTCCTAGTTTTTGAAGTCGCTTAGGCAGTCACTGTCGCAAACTTCGTCAAGTTCGTCTTCGTCAACAACAAACTTCTTTCTGTTCATATATTCGTCATATTTGCTGTCGTTGAAGTCTTGAACTGGACGCAAATAGCCAACAACCCTTGACCAAACTTCGGTTTTCTTGCCACATTCTGGACATTCAAAGTGTTCGCCAGTGATGTATCCATGGTCTTCGCAAACGCTGAATGTTGGAGTGATTGAAATGTATGGCATTTTTGAAGTTTCAAATACTTTTCTTATAAGTCGCTTGCAAACTTCCTTATCTTCAATTTTCTCACCAAGATAAAGGTGCAAAACAGTTCCCCCTGTGTAAAGTGATTGAAGTTCGTCTTGAAGTGAAACAACTTTGAAAATGTCGTCTGTATATTCCACTGGCACTTGTGTGGAGTTGGTGTAACTTACAGCACGTTTTCCTGCGGTTATGATGTCTGGGAACCTCTTTTTGTCAAGTTTTGCAAGTCTTGCACTGACGCCTTCTGCTGGGGTTGCTTCTAGGTTATATTGATTGCCCGTTTCTTGTTGATATTCCACCATTTTTTGACGGAGATAGTTCATAACTTTAAGAGCAAATGCTTGCCCCTCTGGGGTTGTTATGTCCTTGCCCATAAAGTTAAGCAAACTTTCGTTCATGCCCACAATTCCGATTGTGTTGAAGTGGTTACTCCAATAGCCACCCGTTCTCTTTTTGACATCACGAAGATAGAATTTGCAATAAGGATAAAGTCCCCTTTCTGTTTGTGCTTCGACAACTTTTCTTTTAAGTTCAAGCGAACTCTTTGCAATGTCGGCATATTTTGAAAGCATTGCAAAATATTCTGTTTCATTTTCTGCAAGGTAGCCAATTCTTGGGAGGTTTATTGTAACAACACCAATGGAACCTGTAAGTGGGTTGGAGCCAAAAAGTCCGCCACCACGTTTTCTAAGTTCCGAAACATTAAGTCTAAGTCTGCAGCACATACTTACAGCGTCTTCTGGCGACAAGTCGGAGTTAACAAAGTTTGCAAAATAAGGAATTCCATATTTGCAAGTTATGTCCATAATCGAGTTTACAACATCACTGTCCCAGTCCATGTCTTTTGTAATATTTATTGTTGGAATTGGGAATGTGAAAACTCTGCCCTTTGCATCGCCTTCAAGCATAACTTCACAGAATGCTTTGTTAATAATGTCCATTTCCGCTTGATACTCGCCATATGTTGTGTCTTGAAGTTCGCCTCCAATAACAACTGGTTGGTCTTTCAACGTTTTTGGACATTTAATATCCAAAGTTATATTAGAAAATGGGCATTGGAAGCCAACACGCGTTGGAACATTCATATTAAAAATAAATTCTTGCAAGCATTGTTTGACTTCGTCATATGAAAGATTGTCTTTTCTGACAAATGGAGCGCAGTAAGTGTCAAAACTGCTCCATGCTTGAGCGCCAGCGGTTTCGCCTTGCGTTGTGAATGTTGCATTTACAACTTGCCCTAGGAATGAACCCAAGTGTTTTGGTGGTTTGCTGGACATTTTTCTTGGAACTCCAGTAAAGCCTTCAGTCAAAATTTGTCTTAAGTCCCAACCCACACAATATGCACCAAAGAAGCCAAGGTCGTGCAAGTGGATAGCACCCGATTCGTGAGCTTCTTTCACTTCTTGTGGATAAATTTCATTGAGCCAGTAATTTCTTGTAAAGGTTTCTCTAACATAGTTATTAAGCCCAGCAACACTGTGTTGCATATTTGCGTTTTCTTTAACAGCCCAGTCGGCACTGTCAAGATATTTTGTAAATAGGTCAATAGTAGCCCCAGTAAGAGCATTCATTTCCCTTGCAGAAGTTCTCTTTTCTCTATACAAAATATATGCCTTTGCAACTCTTGCGTGTCTATTTTCAATAAGCACCTTTTCAACAGTATCTTGAATTTGCTCCACTGCTGGGACTTTTGAACCATTGGTTGCAATCAAAATTTTCTCGACTTGGTCTGCTAGGTTCTCTGCCAACTCCCTGTCATGCCCGTCACATGCAAGTGCAGCCTTAAAAATCGCGTCTGCAATCTTGGTCTTTTTGTATTCTTCAATTTTCCCATCTCTTTTTCTAACTTGTGTTATCATATTTTCTCTCCTTTAAAGTCAAGTTGGCGGGGGTAAATAATTTCTCCTGAGGTTTCGCCACTTGCCCCAAAAATACGCTGGCTCTTGCCCTTCAACTTTCAAACATTGAAACTTTATCACAACACAACATCTTGTGTCAACAAATTTTCACAAAATACTACATTTTGTGGTTTTTTTGTTCATTTGCACAAATTTAAAATAAATTTTTATACATAATTTTGCATAAAAACATAACAAAATTCGTCATAATTCCCCACCACCCAAAAGCTCATTTTTGCTTGAAATAAAGCACCTTTTCGTTGGGAAACAGCCCCCTCAAACCCTCCTCAAAACGAATGAATAAACATTAAAACGCACTTTTCCGCCCCGCTCCAAAAGCCCACCACAATATGTAGAAAAAATAGCAAATATCAATAGTTAGATACTTGCTATTTTTTTATTCCTCTCACAGTGTCTAGGGTTAATTCTCTTAAATATTCTCTATCGTCAACATTTTCAACCAAAAACATTGGCTTTGCATTTTCATAAGGAAGTTCTTTTGACAAGTTATACTTTATGTTTGTGCTTGTTATCTTGACTAAAAGGCGGTCATCAAAAATGCCACCAAAATAAACTCCACCAACATAAAGCAAATATTCTCCCATCATTGCTCTGCTTGTTGGGTTAAGGGCGTATAGTTGCTCCAAAATAAAATCCCTGTAATTTTTGCTTGATGACATTTTTGTTCCCTTGTTTGTTTATTTAGTCGAAAATATGCTTCATTCCTCTTTATTTTCTCCGAAATCGCTCTCAACTTTTATTTTTTCTACATCTTTTGAAAAAAATAAGTGCAAACCTAGTGCAGCATTAAATCCCGTTGCAGCAAATACACTAAATCTCTCAACGACTCCAAAATATTCAACTGGAACAATTTTCATACCCATAGCCCCAACGAGCATCATACAAAGAGCAATCAAAGCACAAATAGCGTAAGACTTGTATTCTTGTTGCCTAAAGCCACCAATAATAACCAAAATAAGGGAAACAATGGATAGTAGAACAACCAAAATCGTAACAATCATGTGCATAATATCTTGAAATGTGCCGGCATATCCACTTGTAGATAGCGGGAACATTCTATATCCAACTGCTGAAATAAACTCCATAATTGCAAAAAGATAAACACCTATTTTCAAAAGCTTAGATTTTTTATTTTGCATTGCAATGCAAACTACAACAACACACAACACTTCACAAACATTATACAAACTTGATAACTGATTCCAAAGTCCAAGAGAAGGAGCATTTGCCGCACTTAAATCACTCACTGCTTGGGCAAGCCAGTTATACTCCGGATATGCAAATGGCGAAAATATCACGGCAACTGTATAAGATAAAAAACTCACAACTCCCAAAAGTCCTAAATAATTCAACAAAGTCTTTTTCATAAATTCTCTCCTTTATTATGTTCCAAACAGAAGTTTGAAATATATCTTTTTATTAAATCAAAATTAACCGCAACATTTTCCCCTTTGCTAAAACTTTCGTCAAGTGAATAATCCATAAGAGCATGGATTGTTAGTGCAAAACTCATTGCACTAATTTCCAAATTATCAAACTGCAAAAGTCTTTTATTGTGTAAGACAACAAACACTTGCTTTGTTGCATTTATCATCTTTTGCGTTTCTTCTGTCAAAATTTTAGCCGCCTCAGGTGAAAATGCCCTTTCTGAATATATCACTTTATAAAACATTTGCATATTTTGCTCCAAACTCAAAAGAATGTAATTGTTTACCAATGTTGTTAAAATTTCTTTTGCAGATTTGTTTTCGAAGATATTAAAGTCCATTTGAGTATTGGTTCTTCTTTGAGCTGATTCTCTTAAAAACAAATACATCTCTTGAACAAGTTGCTCTTTTGACTTGAAATGATTATAAAGTGAAGGCTTTTTTATGCCAATGCTGTCTGCAATCATATTCATCGAAACATTCCCTAATCCCTTTTCCGCAGCAAGTTTAAGAGTTGCGATTATTATCTCTTCTTTTCTGTTCTCACCCATTTTTTACACCTTTTTTGTTGACAAACTACCAATCGGTAGTTATAATATATCACATAGTTGGTTTTATTGCAAATGTTTTTTGCTAAAAACCCAAAAGGAGAAAAAATGGAATATAAATTAAGTAAAAAATATTCTTCACCAGAATTACAATCTATGATAATGGGGCCAAACCCAATAAAATTGGAAGAAGAATTGCTAAAAAATGTTAAAATAAACAAGGGTGAAGTTGTGTGCGACCTTGGAAGTGGAAATGGTCTTACATCGGTTTTTCTAGCCAAAGAATTTGGAGTGAAAGTCTATGCAACGGACCTTTGGAGCAATCCAGACGAAAATATGAAATTCTTTGTTTCACAAGGACTTACAAAAGATAACATTATTCCCGTCAAAGCAGATGCCACTAACTTAAATTTTGATAAAGACTTTTTTGACAAAATAGTTTCTATTGATTCATACAATTATTTTGGACGAGATGAGATTTATCTTGACAAACACTTACTTCCATATTTGAAAAAAGGTGGATATGTGTATATTTCAATCCCTGGAATGAAAAAAGACATTCATAAAAATCTTCCAAAAGAACTTTTGCTCTCTTGGACACCTGAACAACTTGATTATATGCATGATGTTTCCTGGTGGACAAACATTATTTCAAGCAGCAAAGATTGTGAAATTGTGGAAATAAAAGAAATGGAATCTAATGAGGAAGTGTGGCATGACTGGCTTACACAAGAAAATGAATATGCAATAAATGACCGCAAGTCCATGAATGCAGGGGCTGGGAAATATTTAAACTTTATTTCTATCATATTAAGGAAAAAATAACAGCAAGCAAAAAGGTGTCCCCAAAGAACACCTTTTTGCTTTTTACATTACTTTAACTTTTATAGCGACAACGCCATATTTTTTTTCGTTATCTTGAGAATAGAATGTATGATATATATCAACTATTGATTTTGTATCCAAATTATCAAAACCAATTTTTTTTGAAGGTAAAGTTTGTGCCATTTCTTCAAATGAGGCGAAATATACTAAATCTTTGACAATGGTTGTAATTTTTTCTTTTAAGTCTGGTTCTCTACTAAAAATAATTGTATCACCCACATCTATAATTTTTCTCTTTTCGTCATTCAATCTAATTTCATATATTTTTTCACCAGATTTAATTTTATCAAAATATTTTGATTGCAGTTTCATTTCATGTAACATATTATATCCTTTCAATCTTTGCTCTTAACTTTCTTTTTGCTTCTTTTAAAAAACACAAACCATGAAAGGGCTAGGATAATGCCGCCGACTATAACAATATATTTCCATTCGACATAACTGTCAGAAACATGGTTGTAGTTGCTTTGAGAAACTGGCATATCGTCACTTGACGAAAAGACAATGCTTCCCTCCTCGTCTGTTCTGTGAATTGTAATTGACATTGCTTCAAGCCTATTAACAACAGAAGATTTTGGGTGACCATACTTGTTGTCCTTTCCGCAACTGATAATTGCAATTTCTGGTTTAATTACATCTAGGAATGCTTGACTTGATGAAGTGTCACTGCCATGATGACCGACTTTTAGAATATTGCAATCAAACACACTTGGCGTTGAAGTGATTGCAGTTTGATAGTTGTCGATAAATTCTTTTTCTGTTTTTGTTGAAGCGTCACCAGTAAATGTGTATTTTATTCCACAAATGTTTGCAATTATAATTGGACTATAGTCGTTGACGTCTGTGTAACTTGTTTCCACTGGTCCATAGAACACAAAAGAATAGTTTTCGCTTTCAATTTTTGCGTCCGCTTCATTTCGTTTCATAACAAGCCCTGGTTCGTTGTATGCACTGGTGATTGTATTTTCCCAAACTTTTGTTGTAACAACTTTATAATTAGAATTTTCAATTTTGTTGTTGTTCTTTTCATAATTTGAATAGCATTTTGGAAGATAGAATGTTTTTATTTCATAAAGTCCAAATATTGTTGCAGCATTGCCCACGTGGTCGTTGTCGGTGTGAGTTAGGATAAAATAATCAATAGTTGTGATGTTTAGGGCGTCTATGTATTTGACAAGTGCATTTTTTGCACTTGGGTCGCCGGTGTCAATGAGCATAGTTTTGCTATCTGGCAGTTGTATCAAAGTGGCGTCACCCTGCCCCACATCAATAAAGTGAACTTTATAATCGCCCGTTGCAATGGCAGACTCAAACTGGAATGTTGTTTTGTTAATTTGTCTTTCAATGTTTGTTGAAAAGAACAAACTCACAATAAGTGCCACCCAAAGAATTGAGTAAATGACAAGTTTAAACGCAGTTTTTGCTTTTGTTTTGCTACTCATTGCCCTTGTTTCCACTTTTTCGCCACGAGCAAGTTTTGACACATTGTTAATTGCCTTTTTCTTCTTTTTTCTAACTTCTTTGTTAATTTGCTTTTTTGCAAAATTTCGAAGTTCGTCATCTTGTTTTTTATCCATTTTTCACCTCAAACAATTTTTTGTCTATTTTCGCTTGCAAGTTTAAATCTAATTTTGTGTGATTTTTTTGGTTTTTTGGAAATTAGTTCCAAAATTTTAGGCACTGCTTCTATCCCCGCTTGATAGCCCTCAGCAAACATTGCGTCAACTTCGTCAATCTTTGTTGACTTATATTCCTTCATGCTTGGAGCAACAACAATATCCGCATTCAAATATCCCTTTGTGCAGTTGCTTTTGGTCATAATTCTTATTGTCGCCAAAAGAACATCTAGCACTTTAAGTGATGAAGTTCCATATCCACGTGTGGAGTTGACGTCAACCGCCACCACATAGTCACACCCAAAATGCCTTGGCACATCACTTGGAATGTTATTTTGCAACCCGCCGTCACTTAGGTGCATATCTTCATATTCCACTGGCACAAACACCCCCGGCACAGCACAACTTCCGCTTACAATTTTGGCAAGGTTGCCACGAGTAAAAGCAATTTCCCTTGAAGTTATGAGGTCAACAGCCACTGCTGCAAAAGGAATTTTTGCACTTGAAATATCCACATCACCCAAGTTGTCCTTAATAAGCCCTTGAATTCCGTCAGTTTTTGAAGGCATAAAAAATTTGCTACGTCTTATATCCTTAACTCTTATTGAATGTGCAATTTGTAGCATTTCGTCAGCCGTTTTGCCAAAACTATACATCGCCCCAACAATGGAGCCAGCACTTGTTCCAGCAACATAGTCAAAAGTTATTCCGTTTTCTTCAAACGCTTTCAAAACCCCAATGTGTGCAATTCCTCTAGCACCGCCACCACCCAATGCAAGCCCAATTTTCACCTTTTTATTTTTTACTGGGACATCTCGCTTCTGTTCAAAAAATCTCATTTTTCATTCCCTTTTCACAAGATTATATCCATATTTCAATTTAAAAAGTATATTTGTGATAATCTTATCCAAAATTATCCCGCAAGCAAACATTTTAAGGTCATAATTTGCAGAATAACTTTTGTCACAAGAAGATAATACCACAATTCTTTTTATTTTCAAAACAAAAAAACCAAGAGAAATTTCCCTTGGTCGTTTTGATTTGAGTTTTAGTTGTTTGAAGAATTGTCGTCAGATGTGTTGTCGTCTTGTGGCACAACATTCACGTTTTCTTCGGCTTCTTTTGCAGCTTGTTCGTCAAGAATTCTAATTTTTTCTTCAAGGTCTGCAATATCCATTTTAAGTTCGTCATGGTTCTTGTTTAGGAAAGCATTTGCTCTTTCAAGAATTGGATATCTGTCCTTGTTCTTTTGCATAACTTCTTCGCAATGTTGAACAGAAAGTCTAAGCCCTTCAAGAAGGTCAAGTTCTTGTGTAAGTTTGTTTGCTTTTTCTTCGTCAATGTCAACATAGTTATTTACGCCATAAAGCACAACTTTTTGTTTTGCAACGATTGCTTCTTTTCTGCGAAGTTTTCTCTTGTCGTTGTCAAGTGTCATATTAACACGTCTAAGTGGCAAGAATTCCTTTTTGTTTGCAGAAAGTTCTTTTTCGTTTTCTTTAAGCCTTTGTTTTAGGACATCAAGTCTTTGTTCAAGTTCTTCTCTGCTGCCAGAAACAACTGTAACATTTTCTTCTGCAGATTTGTCTTCCAAGTCCTTAATTGTCTTTTGATTTTCTTCAAGTTGTCTTTCAAGTTCTGCTATTTTTTCTTCAAGTTCTTTTTGACGAGTTTCAGCATCTTCTGCTTGTTTTTGAGCAGCTTCTGCTTGACTCATTGCTTCTTCGGCTTGCTTTTGTGCTTCGTCAAGTTCTGCTTGAGCTTTCTTTTCTTCGTCAAGTCTTGCAACTTCTTTTCTTGTTTCTTCTGTGATTTCTGCAATCACTTCGTCTGGGTCAGCTTCCTTTTGCGCTGGCACAACAACTGCTTCTTGTTGTGGTTGAAGGTTGCTTGCTTTCAAAGCGGCTTCTTCTTTTGCTGCTTTGTCAAGGTCAACTTCAGTTTCTTCCATTCCTTGTTCTGGTGCCATTTCCTCAGATTCTTCAGTCTTTGGGGCTGGTGCTGCAGGAGTTTCTTCTTCGGCTTGTTTCAAAACAGGACGTTCTTGCTCCTCGTCTGGAGCGTTTAGGAGTTTTGGTCTTGTAACAGGTTTGTCTTCGTCTTTCTTGTGGCGTTTAAAGAAAATTCCGTTGGTGCCATCAACGATGGAGATGAAGAGGTCTGACAAGAAAACAATAATAAATGCCGCAACTACGATAATTCCGATAACCCCTAGAATGTTCAAAAAAGTATCCAACATTATCCTTTTACCTCACTTTCTTTGTTGATACCAAGATTTTAGCACAATGGCAATATCTTGTCAATATTGAAAAATAAATTTGGGCAAAACGCCAATAATATGTCTAAATATTATATATTTTACGCAAAAACGTCAAGCCATGCCACTTATTCGGGTTGCTATTCGCAACCACGCACTTTTTAGGCAGGCTTTCCTCTTTCCCAAAAATTTCGCATTGCTGCTATTTTTGGGAGCCCTATTTTTTGCAATGGAATAACTACAATTCGTCAAATTTATTTTTTGAGAAATCTGGCGTATAGTCACACGAAGCACTTGTCATCTCTTGCACAAAGCCATGTTCAAAGCCAAGAGCCTTGGCATGTGCAACAACTTTTTTATATTGCAAAAGTGGCAATGTGTGTTGCAACTCTTTGTATTCCTTTGCCTTGTAGTATGGCACAAATTGACTCATAAGACTTATTATTGTTTTATTCCCAACGCTATTACAAATTACGTCAAGAATTTTCAAACTATCTTCATAAGCCCCTGGCAAAACAAGGTGGCGGACAATAATACCCTTTGTCATCACCCCGTTTTGAAATTCGTCATTTGGCAAAATTTCTCTTGTCTTTTTAAGAGCCGTCAAACACACTTCAAAATAGCCCTTTGCTTTGGAATATTTAAGCGACAACTCTGGGTCAAAATATTTAAAGTCAAACAAAAAAATGTCCACATAATCTTTTAACTTTTCAATATTTTCCACCCGCTCGTATCCGCTTGTGTTCCACACAACTGGAATTTTTGGCTTGTATAGTTTTAGTGCTTCAATTATTTTACCCGTGTAATGTGTGGGCGTAACAAGATTTAAGTTTGCAACGCCACTGTTTTCCACCTTTTCAAAAAGTTTAGCAAGTTCAGAAACGGTCAAATCTTTCCCATGCCCCATGTGGGATATTTCATAGTTTTGACAAAAGCAACATTTAAGCGAACAATGCGAAAAGAATATTGCGCCGCTTCCTTCTTCTGGGCAGATTATAGGTTCTTCATAGCGGTGACGCATAACTTTTGCCACCCGCACAAAATTTTCATCTTTCCCACAAAAAGACTTGCCCGAAGGACATCTCCTCGGACAATCTTCACATCTTGATATATTTGTTGTCTTTTCTTCCATAATTTTAGTCATAAGGTCTTTCTTCATTGCTAATAAACGCATATGCAACAGCACCTGGTCCCACATGAGCGCCAATAATTGGCCCCATAATTCTAATTTCTGGCTTCACATTATATTTTTCAACAAGCAAGTTTTGAAGTTGCTCGGCAAGTGGCAAGTTGTCTGTGTGGACAATATATATGTATGGATACTTTTCGTGCCTTGTAAATTTTGCATAGTCAGAAACAATGGAATTTAATGCCTTTTTAAGTCCAATTTCCTTTCTACAAACTTTAAGTTTGCCGTCCTTGCCAAATTCCAAAATAGGCTTAACTTGAAGCATAGAGCCAATGCTTGCAGAAGTTTTGCTAATTCTCCCGCCACGTGCAAGAAATTTTAGGTCGTTGACCAAAACAAAGTGTTGGGTGTGGTGTTTAAATGTTTCAATCTCCGCCACCGCTTGTTCAAGTTCCATTCCCTCATCTCTCATTTGGCAAGCACTTCTTACAATCATTCCTTCGCCAATGGTTGTTGTATCGCTGTTCACAGCAATAATATTTGCGTCAGGATAAACTTTTTTAACTTCTTCAATAGCAGTGTTAGCGTTATCCACAGTTGGGCTAAGTCCATAGCCTTGCGTAATGTGTAGGATATTTCTTATGCCTCTTTCAAGCATTTTTGTAAAAAGTTCAACGTGTGCGGCAACATTCAAAATTGACGTCTTTGCAACATATCCCTTTCTAAGTTTGTTATAAAACTCCACATATTGTTCGTGGGTTGTGTAATTATCTTGCTCCACCACAATGTCGTCACCCAAACTCATTGTATATTCAAGTGGTGCAAAATATACATTCAAGTCTTTATATTCTTGTGCATAAAGGTCACAAGTGCTGTCAGTTGAAACTTCAAATTTATTCATATTTTTATCCTTTTAAATTTTGCTGGCAACATAATTTTCTATTAACGCATATTTTTGGCTAAAAAATCGTCAAAAACATTGCCATTTTACTTCTTTTCTGCGAGCATATCTCTTATTTGAGTAAGCAATTTTTCTTCGTTTGAAAGTTTATCAAAGGCTTCTTGCTTTTCTTTTGCAATTCGTTCTTGTTCTTGCTTTTCAGCTTCTTCCTTAGCCTTTGCTTCTTCTTCCTTTTGTGCTAGGTGTTCCGCCCAAACAGTTTTAAACTTTCTTCCTTCTTCTTTTGCTTGCTTTTTCACTGCCAAACGTTCGTCAATATATTCTTTGCTTGCTTTTTTCTTCGCGTCGTCTTCCATTTTTACAAGTTGTTTCTTTGATGCATTAACTGCTTTAACAATAAGGAATAATGTAAATGCGATTATAAAGAAGTTAAGAATTGACGCAATAAAGTCGCCCCAGTTGATATAAATACTTGCATTTAAGTCCAAAACTTGATTGCCCAAAGCGTCAGTTGTGTATGCTGGGCTTAAAATTGTGTAAGCACTTTGAAGTCCGTCCGCCCCGCCACAGATTGCCAAAATCCAGTTTACAAGTGGCATAATGATTTTGTTTGTAAGAGCCGTCACAATGGCAGAAAACGCACCGCCTATGATAACCGCAACAGACAAATCAACAATGTTGCCCCTTGAAATAAAGGTCTTAAATTCCCCAAAGAATTTTCCTAAGCCTTTCTTTTGTTTTTCAAAAAAATTTTTGTTTTTCATTTCTCCCCCAAATGTCACTGCAAAGCATTTTTGCCGCTTTTGCAAAAATTTCGAGCATATTATAAATATTTTTTGGAAAAAAATCAAGTATTTGACACAAATTGACAATTTTTGGCTATAATTTTTTAAAATTCGCATCCAAATCTCATAAAACATTTGGAAAACAAGGTTAATTTTGTTAAAATCATATCATTAGGGGGCAATATGAATCAAACAAAATTACTCCGAATGGAAACAAGTAGGCTAGGTGTTATCCTGTCAAACTATTCCATCATAGGCATGCTTATTATCATTTCAAGCGTGCTTGCCATGGTTATGTATGGCTTAAGTGCCATTTTTTGGCTCATTCTTCTCATAGGGACCCTTGGGGCAATTCTTGCAATCTATCCCGACTACATGCAGTTTTTCTCAAAAGACAATCTTGCAGCAAGGTTTGTAGAATTTATCACCCCCGCCCTTCCATATGTCTATTGGATAACACTTGGAACAGCCGTCATAAGCATAGTTTTTATGAGTTTCAGTTATGGCAAAAAGCCAACAGCACACATTGTTTTAAGTTCCATAATCGCAGGGCTGTGCATACTCTTTATCACTGGGGCAATAGGGGGTTAAAATGAAAGAAGTAAATCTCATTTTGCGTGGAATGGACGCAAAGAACGCAGTTATATTTGTTGACGACAAAGCGGTCAAAACAAAACGCAACAACTTTGGCGGACAAACTGCAACTGTTCAAACAGAAAACAACTCTGTGCATGTTCGTGTGGAAAGTGTTTTGGAACTTCAAAACCCAATGTGGCTTTTGACAAATATCTTTTTCTTTTTGATAAGTATATTTGGACTACTTGACGTCAGACCAAGCAAAACACTCACCGTTGTGGAATATGACGCAACAATTACACTTGTTGACGGCGAAAACAACATTGCCCTAACCTTAGACCTAAACAAGGCACCGAAAGTTCTTGCAGAAAGCGCTTGTCAAATTGAAGAACATCAAAACAAACTTGAAATTGATGAAACACTTAAAAAGAGAAAGAGAATTCTCAAAATAAGCAAAATTTTCACCTTTATAATCTCAGTTATTATCATTCTTACAATCGTTTCAATCAAAAATAAGGTGTAAGAGTTCAAATAGTAATAATAAGTGAAGGCTCCCCATTGTAAGGGGGAGTGGATTGCGGACAGCAAGCCGAGGGGGTAGTCCAGTTTGAATTACTACTCTATTGTGATATGCTAGTAGAGC
>ERZ808245.824-NODE-824-length-13953-cov-3.962081_pt1 | contig 13953 bp, 11 predicted proteins | sample MGYA00521243_ERZ808245 | MGnify/ENA primary metagenome ERZ808245 (study PRJEB31516, sample SAMN03275576) | gut metagenome | biome: mammalia-associated habitat; material: feces | host: Papio cynocephalus | place: Kenya | collected 2012-07-07 ... | reverse complement strand
GGGGCAGGGAAATGCCGTTGCGGATAACGCGGGAAATGACCCAGTGGTGGCGTTTGTCGCCCAGCACTTTTTTCAACGGTTTGCCGACGCAGCGCTGATTCGTGACCAGCAGGTTCTGGCTTTGAATCTGCTTCGCGCTTTCTTCCATCAAATCGTGGTCGGGATCCATTTTAAACAGGAACGAAACTTCTTGAAAGATTTTGCGCGGTCCGAAAATCAGCAGAATGTCGCCCATTTGCAATTTGGTGTGTTCGTGCGGAACGATGTATTCGTCTTCGCGTTTCATGCGCGAAATCGTCATCGAATAGTGGATCATTTTCAGAAAATCGCCGATTTCCAGTCCGTCGAATCCGGGGTTGTTGACCAGCACGTTGAACCCCTGCATGTGCGGGTCGCTTCCCGCTTTGGACGATTCGTACTTGGCGACCTCGTCGGTGATTTTGACGCGGAAAATGACTTTCAGCAAAATAAAAACGGTGATGCAGCTGACGATGCCGACCGGATAGCCGATCGCGTAAGCGAATCCCGATTGCGTGATTTCGGACGCCTTAAATCCCAGCTCGCCCAAAATCTGCTGGGCGGCGCCCAGCGCGGGGGTGCTGGTGACGGAACCCGCGTACAGCCCCAGCACTTCAGGCAATGAGATTTTTCCGAATTTGAACACCAGACAAGCCAGCAGCGCGCCCAAAGCCGTCACGCCCAGCGACATCGCGTTTAAAATCATGCCGTTTTTGCGCAACGCCTGAAAGATGTTCGGACCGACCGCCAGCCCCATGGAATACAGGTACATGATCAGCCCGAATTCCTTTAAAAAAGCCAGAACGTCGGCGGGAATGAAGACGGCGTATTTATCCAGAAGCCAGCCCGCGAACAGTCCCGCGAACAACACGCCGCCGACGCCCAGTCCGATTCCGCGGAATTTCAGACTGCCGATGAAAATACCGACGCAGCACGTTATGCAAATGCACAAAATGGTAATGATGGTGATCGACATGACATACCCCGAAAAAGTATAAAATTTTTATCAGGATAAGCCTTTTTTTCTTAAAAAAAACTATAAATTTTCAGGCGGTTCGAAAATTTTTGAAACGCGCGCCGCCGCGGTCACATTTCGTTTTTGAACGGGCGGGTGAACAGTGCGGAAACGACGTCGTCGACGCTGGCGGCGCCGTTCATGATGCGGCTCAGCCCTTCGCAGATCGGCATTTCGACGTTCAGGGCGCGGGCGCGTTTCAAAACGGCTTGGGCGGTGAAAACGCCCTCCGCCACCGTGCGTTTGTCGCGCAGAATGTCGTCCAGCGCGCGCCCTTTGCCCAGTTCGATCCCGACAGTGAAGTTGCGCGATTGCGCGCTGTTCGCCGTCAGCACCAGATCGCCCAGTCCGGCAAGTCCCATCAGCGTGTGCGCCTGTCCGCCCAGTGCGACCGCCAGTCTGGAAATTTCGGCGAGTCCGCGCGTGATCAGCGCGGCGCGCGCGTTGTCGCCCATCTGTTTGCCCGCGACGACGCCGGCGGCGATCGCCATCACGTTTTTGACCGCTCCGCCGATCTGGACGCTGACGACGTCGGGGGAATAATAGGGGCGGAAAGTCTTGGTTCCCAGCGTTTCGACCAGCTCTTTGCCCAGCCGTTCGTCCGCGCACGCCAGCGTCAGGGCGGTCGGCTTGTTCAGCGCGGCTTCCTCGGCGAACGTCGGACCCGACAAAACGGCGATTTTCGCCTGCGGCAGTTCCTCCGCCAGCATTTCGCTCATCAGTTCGCCGGTGGATTCCTCTATGCCTTTGGCGCAGATGACGGCGGGCAGATCCCGTTTCCACGCGCCGCGCAGTTTGTCGCACGTCGCGCGCAGGTATTGCGCCGGAATGACCAGCAGGACGGCGTCGGCCTTGCCGACGGCTTCGTTCAAATCGTTCGTCGCCGCGACGTTTTCGTTCAACGGCACGTCGGGCAGAAACAAGGCGTTGCGGCGTTTTTTGTTGACGCCGTCGACGACTTCGGTCTCGCGCGCCCACAGCGTGACGTTTTTGCCGTTGCCCGCGGCGATGTGCGCCAAAGCCGTTCCCCACGCGCCCGCGCCCAATACGCTGATGTTTTCCATGATGCGAAACCTCCTGAACTGTTATCGTTTGGCTGTCGGGTCGAGCGCCCAGCGGGGGCGCGGACTGAAATCCAGCGGATCCGAATCGCCCGCCAGAAAATGCTCCATGCCCGCCCAGGCGACCATCGCGCCGTTGTCGGTGCACAGGTTCATCGGCGCGGCGGCAAAGGTCAGCTTGTGCTTTTTCGCCAGATTTTCCAAAGCGTTCCGCAACGCCTGATTCGCGGCGACCCCGCCCGCGACGACCAGATGCGTTCCCGCGGGGTATTGTTTCTTAAACGTTTTGATGCCGTTTTTCAACCGCGAACAGAGCGTTTCCAAAACCGCGCGCTGGAAACAGGCGCACAGGTCGTCGACGTCCTTTTCCGTCAAAACGGCGCGTTCGATCGTGCCGTCGGGGGAAAAGCTTTCGACCGCGCGGCGCACGGCGGTTTTCAGCCCCGAAAACGACAGGTCGCACCCCGGTTTGCCGACCATCGGGCGCGGAAAGTCAAACCGCGCGGAATCTCCCTTTAAGGCGTGTTGTTCGATTTTCGGACCGCCGGGGTAGCTCAGCCCCATCATTTTGGCGGCTTTGTCGAACGCTTCGCCCGCGGCGTCGTCGACGGTCGCGCCCAGCCGTTTGAATTTGCCGATTCCCTCGGCGACCAAAATCTGGCAGTGTCCGCCGGACGTCAGTAACAGCAGATAGGGGAACGGCACGTCTTGTCCCAAACGGACCGTCAGGGCGTGCGCTTCCAAATGATTGACGGCGATAAAGGGCAGATCGTGCACGGCGGCGATCGCTTTCGCGGTCATGACGCCGACGATGACGCCGCCGATCAGTCCCGGACCCGCCGACGCGGCGACGGCGCTCAGATCTTTAAAACCGACGCCGGCGCGGTTCAGCGCCTCGCGCACGATGAATCCGACCTGTTCCAAATGGGCGCGCGCGGCGATTTCGGGGACGACGCCGCCGAACGCCTGATGTTCCGCCTGAGAAAAAACGACGGAGGAAAGCAGGTTTTTTCGGTCGTCGACAATCGCCGCCGCCGTTTCGTCGCAACTGGATTCTATCCCTAAAACAAGCATTTTGACTCTCTCATCTAAAATTATACTACCCATACTCGGAAAAAATGGTAAAATCCAGCAGATTTAATCATGGAGGCATCTATGGCTTTTGAAAACGACAACCAAAAAGCTGAAAACACGGCGGAAACACCCGCCGCCGAAACGGTCGAAACCCCCGCCGAAACGGCGGAAACGCCGTCCGAACCCGAATCCCGCGGGCGCGGCGAGCCGTGCTGTTGTTGCAAAAAGCGCGGAGCGGGGAAGAAAGCCGCTGTGTTCCTGTTGATCGTCGCGGTCGCCGCCGTGTTCGGCATTCGCCAGTCGCGCGAAGCCGTCGCGGAAAAATACCGCGCTTTGGTTGCCGGAATTTCCGCCGCGAAGGCAAAGCCCGAAACGCCGGAACCCGCCGGAATCGAGGCGCGTCTGGAACAGCTGGAAAACCAGCGCGACTTTGACGCCGCCGCGTCGGAACAGCCCGAACAACAGCCCGCCGGCGTCGCTTACGCCGTTTTGGCGAACGATCAAAACGCCCTGCGGTCGGAAATCGAGGCTCTGCGCGGACAGGTCGCGGCGATCAAAGCCGAAAACGCCCGCGACATCGGGGCGTTGCGCGACGCCATGCCGAAACGGGGACTGATCGAGGAACGCCTGCTGGCGATGACCGCGCGCGACGACGCTTTTGAAAGCCAGCTGGTCGAGGCGGGCGTCAAAATCGACCGCGTAGAACGCAACAAGGCCGACGCCGCGACGGTGCTGGCTCTGGTGACGCGGCTGGAAATCGCCGAACGCAAACTGCGCGCGTCGAACGCCGAAAAGGAACGCGCCGTCGCTTTGCTGCTGGCGGCGTACCAGTTGCGCGAAGCCGTCCTGTCGGGCGCCCGTTTCGTTACGGAACAGCAGTCCGCTTTGGCGGTCGCGGGCGGTTTGCCGCGTGTTTCGGAATATATCCGCTCGCTGGATTCCGCCGCCGACCGCGGCGTGTGGACGCGTGCCGCGCTGAAACTGTCGTTTGATTCCTACGCGGATCGGGCGGCGCTGGCGGACGGTGCGGAAACAAAGGACGACTGGTTCCACAACGCCCTCAATTCTTTGAAAAAACTGGTGATCGTGCGCCGCATCGACGCCCCCGATGCGACCGACGTCGGCGCCCAAGCCGTTCTGGCGCGCGCGCGGAAAGCCGTCGACGAGGACGATTTGGCTCTGGCGGTCGAACAGCTGGGCGATTTGCGCGGCGCCGCCGCCGACGCGATGAGCGAATGGACGGCGGAGGCGAACGGTTATCTGAACGCCAAAAAAACGGTCGACGAGATCATTTCCACCGTGCTGGGCGTTTTGTACGCCGCGAAACAGGGAGATTGACCCATGGTTAAAATCGTATGGAACGCCTTTTTGCTGGGCGTGATCGCTCTGGCGGCGGCTTGGCTGTCGAACAATCAGGGATCCGTTCGGGTGGAATGGCTGGGATATTCGGCGCAAACGTCGGTCGCCGTCGTGATCGGGGCGTTTGTCGTCCTGTACGCCGTGTTTTACGCCTTTCTGGCGAAGCCTTTGCTGATTTTGACGCAGAAAATCGCGTTCTGGCTGGGCGCGGACAAACGCGCCGGCAAAATCGCCAAAGCCAAAATCGAAAAAGAGGTCGACCGCTACACGCTGTTGTGCCAGGGGCTGACCGCGGTCGCCGCGGGCGACATCGCCTTTGCCGAAAAGGTGGCGGGGCGCGTAAAAAAAGCGTTCGCGGACGACGAATCGAAAACGCTGGTCTTTCGCGCCCAGCTGGCGGAGGCGAAAAACAACACGGCGGAGGCGATCCGCCTGTTTTCCGAACTGTCCGCCGCGCCCGAAACGCGTTTGCTGGGCATGCGCGGGGAAATCCGCCTGTACCGGTCGACGGGCGATTTGGCAAAGGCGTCCGGTTTGTGCGACGAACTGCTGAAAATCAAAAATCCGCCCGCGTGGCTGTTGTCCGAAGCGTTCGAACTGCAAGTGCATGAAAAGAAATGGCGTCAGGCGATCGAAACGCTGGACAAGGGATACAAGCAGGGATTGATCGACAAATTGACCGTCAAACGCCTGAAAGCGTCCGTTTTGCTGGAACAGGCGGCGGGATCGGCGGACGACGCCGAACGCGACGGTCTGATCCGTCGGGCGCACGACACGGACGAAACCTTTGTCCGCGCCGCCATTCAGGTCGCGCAGTCGGACGTCAGGGCGGGCGACATCAAAAAAGCGCGCCGTCTGTTGAAAAAACTGTGGAAACTGTCGCCCAGCTGGGCCGTGTACGAGGTGTACCTGACGCTGACCGCCGGCGAATCGACGATTCAAGCCGTTCAGGACGTCGAAGACCTGATCGCCGAAAATCCGAAAGCGAAAATCAACGATCTGGTTTTCGCGGACTGTTCGCTGAAAGCCCGTTTGTGGGGACAGGCGAAAACCGCCGTTACGAAATATCTGGCGGTTTATCCCGAATCCAAACGCGCTTTGCTGATGGCGGAGGAAATCGCCGCCTACAATCAGGACGAAAAATCCGCGGAGGCGTACCGCGCCAAAGCCGCCGAAGTTCCCGTCGAGATGCCCTATTATTGCGAAGTGTGCCACACGCCGCTGGAAAAGGACTATACGACCTGCCCCGTCTGCCACACGCTGGGGGCGATTCATCTGACGGATCTGTGATTTTAACGGTTAAAACGTGCCCCGCTTTTGCCGGCGGGACGCGCTTTTTTTGTTTGAAAGGAAAAAAAATGGCTTGGGTCTATCTGTTTGTCGCGGGGATTTTCGAAACGGTCTGGGTGGTCGCGATGAAATACGCCGACGGGTTCACGAAATTGGTTCCCAGCGTGGTCGTCGTCGTCGGCATGGCGCTCAGCGTCTGGCTGTTGGGCGTTGCGGTCAAAACGCTGCCGCTGGGGACGGGGTACGCCGTGTGGACGGGTATCGGGGCGGTCGGCGCCGTCGTGTACGGAATCGTGTTTTTCGGCGAACCCGCCACGTTCGCGCGGCTGGCGTTCGTCGCGCTGATCGTCGCCGGACTGGTCGGGCTGAAAATGGTTTCGGCGGAATAACCGGCGCGCCGCCGCGATTTAAAAAAGCCCGCCTTTGAGCAAGGCGGGCTTTCCGCTTTCAAGAGGAAATATCCTTAGAAATTATAACGGACACCCGCCAGAATCTGGTGGGCTTTTGTGTCAAACTTCAACTTACCGCCTTCCACGGTTTTGGAAAACGAACCGTAATCCGTATAGCGGTAGCCGACATCGATTATGATGTTTTTGGTGACTTCCGCGCCGACACCCGCCATCAGGTTGTAAGCGAACTTGTTTTTGGAATGGGTGATGGTTTCATTGAACTCCGGATAGTCGGGATAAGTATCTTTGAATTTGTATTCCATCTTTGCCATACCGACGCCCGCGCCGATGTAGGGTTTGAAAACGGTCGGGTTTTCAATATCGTAATAGCCGTTCAGCATAAACGATTGGCTGGAAATCTCGGATTTGTAACTTCCGTCTTCATCCCGTCTGGTCTTATCGTCTTTGGCCAGATAGGTGTACGCTAATTCAGCGCGGACTGCGCCGATTTTGGCACCGACGGCAACATCGCTGCCGAAGTTTTTCAACTTGTCCTTTTCCTTGTCGCCTTCGGCAAACCTGACTTCGCCGTCCGTAAACGACATGACCGCTTTGACCGAAGCGTACGGCGTGATGTCCGCGGCGTTCGCGGCGGAAGTGAAAACCGCCAGCGCGGCGGCAGAGGTTAAAAGAAGTTTTTTCATAACTAACATTCCTTTTTTGTTTCAGTTAAACAAAACCCACCTGAAAAGGCGGGCGGATGTTAGCAACCGTATGAGAATAAAAACGGCTCGGCGTTTTCGCGCGTATGCCTTATAGCACCGACATCCGTCCGTGAACGGAATATCGGCGTATGACTTGATGAGTCGCATTACACCTTGCGACTATTCTCAAAAAGGGTTGCTACGCCCTGCATCTGTCTTTTTCACAAATGCAATTTCAGGCTATAGCTTTTCTGATAATTTGGCAAGCAAAAAAAGGATGCCGTCAGATATCCCTTTTATTCTGTTTTTTTATCCGGGCTTTACGCGGAGGTTTGTTTTTTCTTCGCGTCTTCGCGCACGGCGTCGACGAACGGCATGAACTCGTTCACGACCTGACGGTAGACGTCGCGTTTGAAATCGACGACGGCGTCGGCGATCTCTTCGATCCGCGCCCATTTCCATGCGTTGAATTCCGCATGGTCGCGGTCGACCCGGATTTCGCTTTCGTCGCCCGTGAATTGCAGTAAAAACCATTTTTGCGTCTGTCCGGCGTAGGTCTTTTTCTTTTCGCTGACGAAACGAACGCCCGCCGGAAAGTCGTAGGTGTACCATTTCGTGCTTTCGGCGATCGGGCGAACCGATTTGACGCCCGTTTCTTCGAACAGTTCGCGCAGGGCGGCGGCGTATTCGTCTTCGCCCGCGTCGATGCCCCCCTGCGGCATTTGCCACGCTTTTTCGCGCGAATCGACGCGGTGCGCCAAAAACACGTCGCCGTCGCCGTTCAGCAGCATGATGCCGACGTTCGGTCTGTACGGTTTGGAATTTTTCATTTGTCAGCCTCGTGTTTCAAAATGTAATAGGACAGGGGGACGAACGCCATGTTGTCGGCGGGATCTTCATGGCTTGTCAGCTCTTTGATCCATTTTTCGACGGTCAGCAGCGTGATCGGGACTGTTTCGACGCGCACCAGAGCAGAACCGTTTTTCAACGCCAGCCGGCGCGCCAGATCCAGTCGGGCGTTGATCGCCGCGCGGTGGAAATTGTCCGCGATGTGAACGTCGGGACGTATGACGTTTTCGGGTTTGGGCAGGGACTTGTCGTCCGTTCCGTCGACGTAGATCAGTCCGCGGTCGGTCAGTTCGCCGACAAACGGTTTCAGCCGCGACGCGGGCAGGGAAAACGTTTCGTTCGGGGACGCCGCGACGCCGATGAACGCGACGTCAAGCCCCAGCACTTTGTGCATGCGCTTGCGGTTTTCATGTTCGGGCAGACCCGCGACCAGCCCCAAAGGTCCGGGGTCGGTGTCCGGAAAGACGCCCTGCTGCATGGGCAGGTTCAGCAAAGTTTCATGCCCCGTTTTGCGCGCGTTTTCGACGTACTTTTTCAAATCGCGGGCGTAGGGGCTGAACGACAGCGACACGACGTCTGGCAGGGTGTTTATGGCGGCTTCGGTCGCGTTCGCGCGTTTGCCCAGTCCCGTGAACAGAACCGCGATGTACGGTCCGGCGGGGGAAACCGCCAGCGGCTTGGAATAGGCGGAAAACGGCGTGTTCGCTTTTGTTTTGACGGGCAGGAGGACGCCGCGCGATTTCTGCCGCAGTTCGGGCAGGGGATCGATGATGGACAGCGGCATCGCGTTGGCGGGCGCGCTTTTTTTGATCGATCCGAAATCGGGCAGGGAAGCCATGAATTCCCCCCGAATCAGGTTCGGCTGCATGTCGTCGCGGTAACGCGGCGCCGCCGGCGGTTCCGTTCGCGAAACGGGGGCGGGCGCGTCCGCGTCCGTTTTTCCGGCTGCCGCGGAATCGGGCGAGCCGGCGTTGTCGTCGGCGGGTTTGAAAGCCGCCAGAGCGTTTTCCAGTTCGTTCAGCACCTGCTGTTTTTTGTTTTCCAGTTCGGCGCGTTCCTTTTCCAGCGAATCGATTTCGTCGATTTTCTTTTGCGCCGCCGCGTCCCGCTGTTTATGCAGATCGCGCACCTGTTCCGATTCGGGGACGGGCGGATTGTCCGCCGCCTTTTCGGCGGGCGGGACGGCGCCGCTTTCGCGTTCCCTGATTTCTGGCGGCTGAGGGTTCAGCAGGGACACGCGCGTCATTCTGTCCGCCGTCGTCAGATAAAACGTCGCCGTCGCGGGCAGAACGCGCAGAAAATCGATGTAAAATCCGTATCCCGCCCAGCCGCAGGACAGCGCCGCCAGAACGGCGACCGTCATAAAGGCTTTTTTTCTGCCTTCGTTCAGTCCCGTTTTGGAAAAAGGCGACGGTTCGCCGCCGCGGTCGGACACGGTCATGACGCTCACCTCGACTGGTAGATGCCCATCGCCTTGACGATGTCGACGGCGCGGTCAAGCTGATAGTCTTCGAATTTCTTTTCGTCCTTGGGCTTTTCGTCGAACGGGTCGGGCGTTTTCGCCTTTTGGTTTTTCTTTTCTTTCAGCGTTTTCGATTTGCCGGATTTGTCGTCGTCCTGCTTCGCCAGAGCGTTGGAAAAGGACGCTTCGGCGAAATCGTCGGAACGCACCGCCAGATATTCGACGTGCGCGGGCGGAATTTCGATGTCCGGTTCGATGCCTTTCGCCTGAATGGAACGTCCCGACGGCGTGTAATAGCGCGCGGTCGTCAGACGGATCGCGCCGAATCCCGACACGGGAATGACGGTCTGCACCGACCCTTTGCCGAACGAACGCATGCCGATGACGACGGCGCGTTTGTGGTCCTGCAACGCGCCCGCGACGATTTCCGCGGCGGAGGCGGAACCTTCGTTGATCAGAACGACGATCGGCTTGCCGTCCGTGACGTCGCCCTTCGTCGCGCTGTAGCGCTGGGTTTCTTCGGCGCGGCGGGGACGCGTGGAAACGATTTCGCCTTCGTTCAAGAACAGGTCGGCGACGGAAACCGCCTGATCCAGCAGTCCGCCGGGGTTGTTGCGCAAATCGAGGACGTAGCCGGACAGGTCGGCTTTGTCCTTTCGGATTTTTTCAATCTCTTTTTTCACGTCGTCGGTCGTCGTTTCGGAAAACGACGAAACGCGGATATAGCCGACGGCGGGATCTTTTTCCTCGGTCTTGACGGAACGGATTTTGATGTTGTCGCGGGTCAGCGTGACGTCGAACGGTTCCTTGTTTTTGCGGCGGACGGTCAGTTTGACTTTCGATTTGACGGGACCGCGCATTTTTTCGACGGCGTCCGTCAGCGTTTCGCCCAGAACGGTCGTGCCGTCGATGTGCGTGATGTAGTCGCCCGCCTGAATGCCGGCTTTGAACGCGGGGGTGTCGTCGATCGGGGAAATGACCTTGACAAAGCCGTTGTCCATGGTGACTTCGATGCCCAGTCCGCCGAATTCGCCCTTTGTCTGTTCGCGCATGTCCTTGAACGTTTCGGCGTCCAGATACGACGAATGCGGATCCAGCGACGACAGCATGCCGTTGATCGCGTATTCGATCAGTTTGTCTTCCGAAACGTCTTCGACATAGTCGGTTTTGGCGCGTTTCAGCGTTTCGCTGAAAATGTTCAGATACTTGTAGGTAGCCGCCGCTTTTTCGGCGGGCGTGCGCGTGTCCTCTTTTTTCTTGGCGTCGGCGTTCGCGGGCAGAGCCAGCGTCAGCGCGAACGCCGCAGGCAACAGCGTCAAAGCGAAACGTTTCATCGTGTTTTTATCCTTTACCCTTTGTTTTTGCCGCTCAGCCACCCCGCGGGGTTGATCGGCTGACCGTTTTTCCTCAGTTCAATATACAACGTCGGTTTGGATTGCGCCACCATTATTCCGACGGGTTCGCCCGCCAGCAGAGTCTGCCCGACGGACGTGTCCAGCCGCCCCATTCCCGCCAGCAAAGTGTGGTAGCCGTCGCCGTGTTCGATGATGATCAGCTGACCGTAGCCGCGGAACGGTCCCGCGAACAGGACGGTGCCGTCGTAAGGGGAGATGACCTGCGCGCCGGCGCGGGTGCGTATGACGATGCCTTTCGACGTCGCGCCCGATTCGGTCGGATCGCCGAATTTTTTGACGACGCTTCCCTTGACGGGATAGGGAATGCGTCCGCGCGCCGCCATGAACGCGCCCGTCGGAATTTCCGTTTTTTGCGCCGTTCTGACGCGGCGTTTGCTTTCGGCTTCCAGTTTCGCCAGCAGGTCTTTCAGGTTGCCCGCCTGTTTCGCAAGATTTTCGGCTTTGGCTTTGGCGCGCGAACTTTCGCTGGCGAAAGCGGTTTGAAGTTGCGATTTTTTCTGAATCAGCGTGTTCATGTTGCGCCGTTTTTCGCTCAGCCGCCGCGCCAGCGTTTTGATTTGGGCGTACTGGGCGCGGATCGCCGTCGTCAGACTGGCGATTTTCGTCAGATCCTTGCGCAGTCCCTCGGTCGAATATTCCAGCCGCGGCACGGCTTCGCGCAGTAAAAGCGCGCTGCGCAAAGTGTCCTGCGGGGGCAGAGGCTGGGCGAGCAGGGCTTCGGTCGGCTTGAACGCCAGCGACTGCAACGCCGCCAGAACGCGGGTGCGCTGGGCGCGGCGGATTTCCAGCCGGTTCTTCATCAGATCCTGCTGGGCTTCCAGTTCGCCCAGTTTTTGTTCCAGTTTGTCCAGACTTTCTTCCTGTTCCTGAATGGATTCGGCGGCGACGACCATTTTGCGCTGGACGTCGGCGATTTCCTTTTTGACGCTTTGCGCCTTTTCGCGCAGTTTCAAATGTTCCTGCCGCGCCTGCCGGATTTCGCTGTTCACGCGCGACAGTTCGGATTTCGCCGCCGCGGAATCGGTTTTCGCGGCGTGACAAAGGGACGACAAAGCCAGTCCCGCCAGAAAAACGGGCAGAAAAAGCTTCGTCGTCCCTCTAAAAGCCATATTTTATTTGACCAGCAAAGACTTTCCGGTCATTTCCGCGGGCTGGTCGATATGCAACAGCTGCAACAGCGTCGGCGCCAGATCGGCGAGCCGTCCGCCTTCGCGCAGTTTGTAGCCGTTTTTGTCGTTGAACAGAACGGCGGGGACTTTGAACGTCGTGTGCGCGGTGTAGGGCGCGCCCGTCTTTTCGTCCTTCATCAGTTCGCAGTTGCCGTGATCCGCCGTCACCAGCATCACGCCGCCCGCGTTTTCGATCGCTTCCTCCAATCTGCCGAGGCATTTGTCCACGGCTTCGGCGGCTTTGATCGCGGCGGGCAGAATGCCCGTGTGACCGACCATGTCGCCGTTGGCGAAGTTCACGATGATGACGTCGAATTTGCCCGCGTTGATCGAATCGACCAAAGCGTCGCAGACTTCGAACGCGCTCATTTCGGGTTTCAGGTCATAGGTGGCGACCTTGGGCGACGGAATCAGAATGCGGTCTTCGCCTTTGAACAGGCGTTCCTCGCCCCCGTTGAAAAAGAACGTGACGTGCGCGTATTTTTCGGTTTCCGCGATGCGCAGCTGCGTCAGACCGGCTTTGGACACGACTTCGCCGAAGATGTTTTCCAGCTTTTCGGGCGGGAAAATCGGCTTGACGAAACGGTCGTGGTCGACGGAATACTGCGTCATGCCGACGACGGCGGCGAATTCGACCGTTTTGGCGCGATTCATCTTGTCAAACTGCTTGTCCGCCAGCGCGTACATGATTTCGCGGGCGCGGTCGGAACGGAAGTTCGCGAACAAAACGCCGTCGCCGTCGTTCATGCCCTTGTAATCGCCGATGACGGTCGGCAGGACGAATTCGTCGAACACTTTTTTGGCATAGGACGCTTCGATCGCCTGTTCGGCGGTTTCGGCGGTTTCGCCCTTGCCGCACATCAGCGCGTCGAACGCCAGTCCGACGCGTTCCCAGCGGTTGTCGCGGTCCATCGCGTAATAACGCCCCGACACGGTCGCGATTTTCACGCCCGACATGTCTTTCGTCTTGTCTTCAAATTCCTTGACGTAGCCCAGCGCCGAATCGGGCGGCACGTCGCGCCCGTCCAGAAAAGCGTGGACGGCGACGGGGATTTTCGCGTCGCTGAGGATTTTCGCCAAAGCGACGATGTGGTTCATGTGGGAATGGACGCCGCCGGGGCTCATCAGCCCCATCAGGTGGCAAGTTCCCTTGGACGCCGTCAGTTTTTCGATCAGTTCGACGACGGCGGGGCGTTTCGCCAGCGATCCGTCGGCGCACGCCTGATCGATTTTCGGCAGATCCTGCATCACGACGCGGCCGGCGCCGATGTTCATGTGGCCGACTTCGGAATTGCCCATCTGACCCGCGGGCAGACCGACGTCCAAACCCGACGTGGCGATCAGGGTGTTCGGGCAGGTCGCGACCAGATTGTGCCAATTCGGGGTGTTCCCCAGTTCGATGGCGTTGTTGTCTTTGCTGTCGCGGTGTCCCCAGCCGTCCAGAATGCACAGCATGACGGGACGAGGTCTTTTGGTTTCTTCCATGGTTTCAAGCTCCGTTAAAAAACAAAAATCGTGCGGTTAATATAATACAAAACTTCGCGTTTGCCACTGTGAAAAATGGTCGAGGGCGATTTTGTTTGAGAAGATTCCGGAAATTTGATAATCTGGTCGCGAGTTCGGAAAAAACGGACTTCGGGCGTCAGAAACCCGAACAAAAATAAGCCGCTTTGTGTATGGCGGCTAAAAAGTCATACACCGATTTCCGTTGATGGCGGATGTCGGTGTGATAAGGCTATATGCACGAAAGCATCGAGCCGTCTTTTTATTTTTGTGCGGTTTCTGAACATCCGCCACTTTCTGCATGAAAGTGGCTTTTGTTTTAATTTCAACAGAGGATTGTTCGGAAATGAAAAAAGTTATTCTTTCAACATTGGCGGTTTTTGCGTTGTCGGGGTGCGTGACGGCGCCGTTCGTTCCGCCGACCGGAATGGTCAGTTCCATTCAGGCTCCGCTGGATCTGGAAACGACGAACAAGCAGATCGGCGGCAAGCACGGCAGTTCCAGCGTTTTCACGATTTTGGGGCTGATTTCGGTCGGGGACGCCAGCTACAAATCCGCCGCGGAAGACGGAAACATCACGACGATCAAAGGATCGGATTATTCGTATTTGAACGTCTTGGGGCTGTTCCAGAAAACGACGGTGCG
>ERZ808245.823-NODE-823-length-13969-cov-5.341023_pt1 | contig 13969 bp, 13 predicted proteins | sample MGYA00521243_ERZ808245 | MGnify/ENA primary metagenome ERZ808245 (study PRJEB31516, sample SAMN03275576) | gut metagenome | biome: mammalia-associated habitat; material: feces | host: Papio cynocephalus | place: Kenya | collected 2012-07-07 ... | reverse complement strand
ATTCAGCAAGTAAAAGCGGAAACGCAGCAAGCCTTCCCGGCCGGGAGGGCTTGCCATAGAGTAGATTTAGGTACTATGGCAGTTGCCGGGCAAGGATTGCTGACAAAAGGGTATGTGCCTTGACGGTACATACCCTTTTGCTTTGTTGAAGACAGGCAACCACGGGCTATGCCCATGGAATAAAAAAGCCTAAGTCTATGGGTAGGAAAAGAAAAACCTCCCATGCTACAATCGAAGCAGGTTTGCCGCCCGCAAGAAGAAGCAAAGGAGGAGTATCCATGCTAGGAACACAAAAGAAAGAGGAAATAGATAGTATTGCACATACACGCTGGAACTGTAAATATCACATAGCCTTTGCAGCAAAATATCGGATCAGATATCGATCAAGGAATACTTTGACCTGTTTACGGGTAAGCAAGTAAACAAGAGCAAATAAGAGCAGCCCCGCTTGGTGGGACTGCTCGGAATCATATGCGGTCGGCAGACCGTTTCACCGCGCCTTTAGGCGCGGCCTGTCTTAAGCCATTATAGAGCTTGTGCAAGCCGCCCGTTTTACAGGTGGTCTTGACTTGCGCCCGTCATTGCTGATGGATAGGATGGCTTTGTGTGCGATTTAGGGGCGAAAATAAAGGCTTATTTCGCCTAGGAACGGCGCAAAAAGGTGAGGTTATATAATTCCACATCTCTGCACGAACACGGTTTATCGGGCAGATAAATGCCGTTTTCAACTCATTCTTTGTTGAGTTGTTCAAGCTCCAAGAGGGCCTTCTTCATTTCCAGTCCGCCGCCATAGCCGACAAGCGCCCCGCTTGCCCCAATGACGCGGTGGCATGGGATGGCAATAAAGATGGGGTTTGCATGATTTGCCATACCAACTGCCCGGAAGGCTTTCGGGTGTCCGATGGCTTCTGCGATGTCCTTATAGCTGCGTGTTTCGCCGTAGGGGATCTCCCGCAGCGCCGCCCAGACTGCTTCTTGAAACGGCGTTCCGTGCAGCCGGTACGGAAAATCGAACGTCTTGCGCGTCCCGGCAAAGTATTCGTCCAGCTGCCGGAACACCAGTCGGGTCAGCTTATTCGACGCATCCGGTTTTACGTCCCATCCGGCGTTTTTGAGCGCTGTGACCGCGCCGTCCTCCCAGTCCAGTTGAATATCGCCCACCGGCGAAGGGTAAATGGCGGTTCCTTTCATGGCACTCGATGCTCCTTTCGATACTCTGTCGGCGTTTGCCCGGTCTGCTGCTTGAAAAAACGGTTAAACGCGGCAAGGCTGGAAAAGCCAGCCTGATATGCCACATCGATCACCTTTTCCTGCGTTTCAGACAACATTTCCTTTGCCGCACGAAGGCGACGTGAGTCGGCATATTCCTTTGGGGTCACGCCGTATTCCTGCTTGAAAATGTCCGTCATCCGCCGCGGCGTCAAGCCGACATCATCCAAAGATACCGCCTTGTCCAACCGCACCTTGATCTCCGCCGCGATCTCCCGCATGGGTTGGTACTCCAAGAGGTCACTGCGGCAGCGCTTGCAGGGGCGGAACCCGGCGGCGCGGGCTTCTTCGCCGGATGCAAAATAGCAGAGATTTTCCCGCTTCGGCGGCTTTGATTTGCAGGAGGGGCGGCAAAAAATGCCCGTCGTTTTCACGGCGTAGAAGAACAGGCCATCATAGCTTGCGTCCGACCGCTGTACGGCTTCCCACATTTCCTGTTCTGTCATACGTTCACGCCTCTCATAAATTCTTTAGGATCAGCGAAATGCCGGACAGCACCAGAAGAACCGAAGTGATCTTTCTGACCAGCTTTTCATCCATGCGGCTGCTGCATTGGATGCCCGCAAACAGCCCCAGCAGCGCAAACGGGATCAGCAGCAGGACGGACTTCACGGTATCCAGCGTCAGAAGTCCCAGTATGCTGTAAAGAACGATGCGGAAGGTGTTGTCCACGATAAACACCGCGCTGATGTTTGCCTTGAACGAGCCGCCACCCTCGGTCACGCGGCTGACATAGGCGGCAAGCAGCGCACCCACGCCGAACAACCCACACAGTATGCCCGCCGTCACGCCGATGACCGCCAGCACCACTTTAGAAGAACGGATGCACTTTTTGCTGTACTCCCTTGAAAGCATCTCCGCTCCCAACGCCACTACCACAACGCCGAATACCAGTTTGATGACTCTTGCCTCCACATTTTTGAGCAAAAACGCGCCGGGAATGCTGCCTGCCAGCACCAGCGCCGCCAGCGGAAGATACACCTTCGGGTTAAGGCTCTTTCGGTTCTTCCACGTCAGAATCAAGTTTGTCGGATAGCCCAGCAGTAAGTCGATGGGCGAAATATTGGCGTTTGACGCGCCGAAGCTCAGAATGGACGTAAAGACCAGCGTGTTTGCAAAGCCGCACAAGCCTTTGATAAAGTAAGCGGCAACCGCCGCGATGATCCATAAGTACATGATAAATACCTTTCTACTTCTTTCTGGCAGGATCGGTCAGTTCCGGAACTGCACCGCCGGCAATCGCCCAGAGGTATAAGCTGGCAACAGTTCCATACAGAGCGTAGCGTTTTTGATAGCGCTCAAACTTTGTTCTGTCGATCTGTCGGTGACGGTAAAGCATTCTCATGCCCCGCTGAATAGCAAGATCTCCAAAACTCACAACATTCGGTCGCTGCATACAAAATGTCAAAATCATTTCCGCTGTCCACACACCCACACCTTTGAGCTTCGTCAGTTCCATGATAATTTCCTCATCGCTCAAACTCCAAAGCTGTTCCAAATTCAAAGTGCCGGTCTGTACCTGCTTCGCAAAATCCAGAATGTAATCTGCTTTTCTGTAGGTCATTCCAATCTGTTGAAGCCGGCCACGCCCCAGCGAAGCCAATGAATCTGCTGTTACCGTTCCGGCTGCGTTCAGCAGGCGGCTCCAGATCGTTGCCTGCGCCGCTGTTGAGATCTGCTGCCCGATGATATGATGTGCAATGGCAGAAAACAGATCGGCATCCACTTCACGGTCAATGTGTCCGATTTGTTGGATCGCCCGACCAAGGCGTTTGTCTTTGGACGCTAAATATGTCGCTTCACAATCACCGTATTGAAAAAACATGAGAACCAAGCCCCTTTACTGTCTGCATTATATCATGCTTTCGTCCAAGATGCTTTGCAAAAATGGAAATTCAATTTCTGCTATCCAAAGTGCTTGGGACTATCCCCAAAATGAAAACAGAGCGTTTCGGCGGTCAGCCGAAACGCTCTGTTTTTCCGGTGTGGGTACTCACTGGATTTGCTTGCGATTCTCTCAAATCGTCTTGTCGAAGCAAATCACAAAATGGCGAAAATCCTTTTAAATCAACGGTTTTCACCACCCAAAAAATTTTTTGTTTCTCTCTTGACACGTCGAGACGACCTTGGCCGCGTAGTCATTCCCAAGGAGATCCGCCGCACTATGCGTATCCGCGAGGGTGACCCATCGCTGACTACATTGACACAGTTGGAAAAATACTGCTTTGCCATACTCGGTTTAGCTGAACGGAGAGGTTGGTAGCTATATACAGCGACGAAGAATATTCGTGGAGCGGTTCATTCATTCTTGAATGGTCTCACTTTGTTTTGTAGTTTGCAGCTGCCAGACCACATGTCTACTATAACAGGGGAAGTTCTATTTTCCCTCATCGGCAGTAGCCTTTTTTAAACCATTCATCCAGTGGGTGATTTTCGATATACAAAAAACTGTTGCAGTAATTGATGATCATATCAATTACTGCAACAGTTTTGGTACGGGTAGTGGGACTCGAACCCACACGCCTTGCGGCACAGGAACCTAAATCCTGCGTGTCAACCAATTCCACCATACCCGCATATGCAAGTGACAGGGTCAATCTGTCACTTTATTTAGCATCTTTTCTTTTCCGCGCTGTAAGGAATTAAGAACAAACTTGAACGTTCGTTTGTGTCTATGCTCAACCTTATCCGTTATGATTCCGTCTTTGTCAATTCTTCTGGTTACCTTGACGATAGAACCATCGGGCTGATTAAGTGCCTTAGTAACTGTAACTCGAGCGGTCCACTTACCCGCAAACGTTTCCGCCTTATTAGGAGTCATTCTGAGAGATGCGGCAAGTTGTTATTTTATTTTCTCAGCCTTCCCATCCGCAATTACTCCTGCAAATTTACCCATTTTCGGAATCCTACACTTGGGCAGCATCATCTAAATCCCATATGTCTGCCAATTTCATCATGCTCGCATAACTATGTTATTATACCACAGCCCCGCGTAGGGAGCAAGCAGAAAATTGCGCAAAACAAAAAACAAAAAATGGCGATAAATGCAATCTCGCACAAAATGCAAAAACTGCATGCAGAACTGGACAGCCTCCACCGCGTCTGGGAGGTCGTAGTTCCCAATTTTCTCTCGTAGTGGTATAATCGGAATGTATTTGTCCGGCGTGTTCCAATGGCGGATAAATTGGTAATCGTCCACAAAGAAATGCACGATCTTGCTTGCCGGGTCTTTTGCTGTGTAGTGGTAATTGACCGGGATAAATTCGCCCTGCGGATATGCCTTGACCGGCTCAATCTGCGGGATGCCGTATTTGCCAACGCCCGGGAATGTGAACTTGTCCAGATTTTCGAAGTTGAGCATATCCACCTCCCTGAAATGCAAAAATGCCGCAAGATACATTTCTGTACCTTACGGCATAGCAAGTGCCCGGAATCAAACTGGAACTTCCTCAAACAAAGTGTGCTGCCATTACACCACTACTTGCTATGCCGATTGTACCATATTTTTCTGGCCCGCTCAACCATTTTCTTTTCTTCGGTTGTCAGGTTTGCATATCCCTTTGCACTGTCGTTCTCGCTGTGAATATAGCCGTGGTGGGTATGCGGAGAAACCTTATCATGCGGTCGGTCAAGATCTATTTGCTTCGTGCGCTTGTTCTTGGTGTCGTAGTCGTAGTTCCCAATTTTCTCTCGTAGTGGTATAATCGGAGGAGACAAAGGTGTTGTACTCGTCCTGTCGTAGTTCCCAATTTTCTCTCGTAGTGGTATAATAGAAACGCTCGAGGCCCTGCTGGTAAGTATGTCGTAGTTCCCAATTTTCTCTCGTAGTGGTATAATCCCTATGACATGAGCGTGACGAGCTTTGTCGTCGTAGTTCCCAATTTTCTCTCGTAGTGGTATAATTTTCATCGCGAAACCATTCGTTCATGACCAGTCGTAGTTCCCAATTTTCTCTCGTAGTGGTATAATAACGGTTAGTATCCGAAGCATACTTAGAACGTCGTAGTTCCCAATTTTCTCTCGTAGTGGTATAATACCATATTATTCAGCTGGCCGAAAGCGGATAGTCGTAGTTCCCAATTTTCTCTCGTAGTGGTATAATAGAGAACGGAATGACAAGGCCGACTGTCGAGTCGTAGTTCCCAATTTTCTCTCGTAGTGGTATAATGCAAAGGCCGTCTTTCCGTGGCCGGGGCGGGTCGTAGTTCCCAATTTTCTCTCGTAGTGGTATAATCGCGCGCGTGAGCGGCTTCACCGTGTCTTTCGTCGTAGTTCCCAATTTTCTCTCGTAGTGGTATAATAGCAACACTAATCAAAACACTTCCGAAGATGAGGTCGTAGTTCCCAATTTTCTCTCGTAGTGGTATAATCGCAATGGCCGTCGTCGACGGCTTTGACGAGTCGTAGTTCCCAATTTTCTCTCGTAGTGGTATAATTGCCCATTTGGCAGAAATGGCAAGGACTGAGTCGTAGTTCCCAATTTTCTCTCGTAGTGGTATAATCCGCGCGGACGGGACAAACCGGTTTTCCGGGTCGTAGTTCCCAATTTTCTCTCGTAGTGGTATAATAGACGATTCAACGAACGACCAGCCCGCACAGTCGTAGTTCCCAATTTTCTCTCGTAGTGGTATAATAAAACTCGCCGCTGCGAAGGACACGATGTCGTCGTAGTTCCCAATTTTCTCTCGTAGTGGTATAATGGCTATTCCGATGGGCGGCGGTAGTAGCGGGTCGTAGTTCCCAATTTTCTCTCGTAGTGGTATAATGGCAAAAGAAGTCAAATCCGTATGATTGGCGTCGTAGTTCCCAATTTTCTCTCGTAGTGGTATAATAACGATCACGACCGCAGACCGAGAGATCGAGTCGTAGTTCCCAATTTTCTCTCGTAGTGGTATAATATCAGAGAGAGACGGAAGAGCTTCATAGTCGTCGTAGTTCCCAATTTTCTCTCGTAGTGGTATAATGGCAGTATATGCGCAGGTCTCCCAAGTCACGTCGTAGTTCCCAATTTTCTCTCGTAGTGGTATAATTGACCATCCGCTTGCAATGGCAAGCAGGCTGTCGTAGTTCCCAATTTTCTCTCGTAGTGGTATAATCATCGCAGGCAACTACGTCCCTCCCATCGTGTCGTAGTTCCCAATTTTCTCTCGTAGTGGTATAATTGACGAGCTCCCCGTTATCCTTGAGCCATGGTCGTAGTTCCCAATTTTCTCTCGTAGTGGTATAATCTATTGCGGAGAGTCGGTTCATCGTGTCGAGTCGTAGTTCCCAATTTTCTCTCGTAGTGGTATAATAAAGAGCGAAGTCTACTTTGAACCAATCAAGTCGTAGTTCCCAATTTTCTCTCGTAGTGGTATAATCCGCTTCCGGAGGGACCGACGAGAAAGACGGTCGTAGTTCCCAATTTTCTCTCGTAGTGGTATAATCTTTGGTACTTGATTCGGGCATAGCCCAGCCGTCGTAGTTCCCAATTTTCTCTCGTAGTGGTATAATTGCCTTCGGCGTAAGTCCCAGCGCTTCACGGTCGTAGTTCCCAATTTTCTCTCGTAGTGGTATAATGCTAAGGTTGCGCGGCGCGTGTTGGGCACTGTCGTAGTTCCCAATTTTCTCTCGTAGTGGTATAATTGGATCACGATGGCAGAGCAGCAACGAAACGTCGTAGTTCCCAATTTTCTCTCGTAGTGGTATAATCGATTACCAGCGGAACCCTTATGCCGAGCTGTCGTAGTTCCCAATTTTCTCTCGTAGTGGTATAATAGTTCTGATAATCGGGAACAGAAGAATTTTGTCGTAGTTCCCAATTTTCTCTCGTAGTGGTATAATTCGCTCTAAGCAGTCGATGATGACACGAAGGTCGTAGTTCCCAATTTTCTCTCGTAGTGGTATAATTGAGGTCTCGGTGATGTCGCTCACGGTGTAGGTCGTAGTTCCCAATTTTCTCTCGTAGTGGTATAATCGACGCAGATCACCGACAGCGATTTGTTCGGTCGTAGTTCCCAATTTTCTCTCGTAGTGGTATAATGAGATCCCGGTCGACGATATCCTCGACAATGTCGTAGTTCCCAATTTTCTCTCGTAGTGGTATAATAAAAAGTTACCTGAAAGGAGGGAGAGAAATGGTCGTAGTTCCCAATTTTCTCTCGTAGTGGTATAATATGCCGCAAACAATCAGCGTGAAGCATCGGGTCGTAGTTCCCAATTTTCTCTCGTAGTGGTATAATTTTTGGACTTTGAAGGAACAGCCAGTTTTAGTCGTAGTTCCCAATTTTCTCTCGTAGTGGTATAATGCTAAATCTTGATTAGAAGCAAGAACCTGCGTCGTAGTTCCCAATTTTCTCTCGTAGTGGTATAATCTCGAGCCGCCGACCGTCGTGCCAGACGCGGTCGTAGTTCCCAATTTTCTCTCGTAGTGGTATAATTGTTCGAAGGTATCGGCTCGGCAATGTCTGGTCGTAGTTCCCAATTTTCTCTCGTAGTGGTATAATCCTATCAGCAGGGTCTTGAGCGTTTTTGGTGTCGTAGTTCCCAATTTTCTCTCGTAGTGGTATAATAGACCACGGGATGCAGGACAGTGCCGCATGGTCGTAGTTCCCAATTTTCTCTCGTAGTGGTATAATCTCGCCGCCTACAAGTACGGCAGCGACCTCGTCGTAGTTCCCAATTTTCTCTCGTAGTGGTATAATGTCCGCGCGACAGACGTGGACCACATCTTCGTCGTAGTTCCCAATTTTCTCTCGTAGTGGTATAATGTCAAGGCGCTGCGCGAGGCGACCGGTCTGGTCGTAGTTCCCAATTTTCTCTCGTAGTGGTATAATAGGCGAAAATTGGAAACGCAAATCCCGTCGTTTTATTTGCGAATTCTTTTGAAATTTGAATAAAACGGCAAAAATACGGAACGATTTCTCTACGAAATCGTTCCGTATTTTTCTTAAAAAATCATCAATTGCTCGAATTGCTGTGGCTTGTCATAAGGCGTCGGCTTTCCTACGAGAAGTTCAATCGCGCCGTACTGTTTTTCGGTGATCACCAGCATTCTTACCGATCCTTTCGACGGCAGCGCCGATAGAATCCGTTTCCTGTGCGTCTCTACAGAATCTCGACCATTGCAAACACGGGCATAGACAGAATACTGCACCATGTGATACCCGTCGTTCACCAAAAAATTTCGGAATTGAGCCGCACTGCGCCGTTCCACTTTGGTTTTAACGGGCAAATCAAACATCACCAATATTCTCATAAGCCTACTCATACCGATGCAACTCCAGCGGAATCAGCTCCGGTAGTTCCAGCATCAGGTCCTGCTTTGCAATACTGTTAGCCATCGCCACACACGTTCGATTGATTGCCAGCATGACCCGATATTTTCTGCTCGCCTGCTTCACAAGATAATTTGTGAGATTAAACAGGCCCGTCTTCTGCCGTGGAGTCAGTACACTGGTATCTTCCATAAAATTCTGTGCCACATAGAGATCAACTATGGGACGAAACGGCTCAATCAAATCATCCGCCAGATTAAAATTGTTCAGTTCGCTTCGATGATGGATACCAATGCAAGGCTCTAAGCCATGAACGACAAGGTTTCTTGCAATTCCGCCTCGTAAGATCGCATAGCCATAATTCAGCGCAGCATTCCTCGGGTCATCTGAACCCCGTGAGAAATCATCGCCGAACAAACGCGGAAAGTACAGCGCCGCAGCGACGGCCTCTCGATTGTCGCTATCATTGGACAGAACCTTTCCGGACATTTGCCGCAGCTCCTCCCACCCCGATCTACCGGCCAGCCGCAGGCACTCCGATTGATTCCATAGCTTTTGTATCACGATCTGCTGCCAAAGCTGTTTTTGCAAGGGCCGGCTCATTTCATACTGTGCCATCAGCAGCTTGCGCTGACGGCAGTACTGGTTGATCGGCAGGATCTGGCTGTTCGGCAAATGCTTCTCATCACAAAGGAAAACCGTAATGCCGTGATTTGCCATCGCCGCAGCCGCGTATGCCGTCAATGTCACCTGCGGAGCTTCAATGAGAACAGACGAAACATCCTCCAGCGGAACCGTTATCTTTTCCGCCTGTTCGATGACCAGCTGTTCTCGCTGCACACTGAGCCGCGCGGGGTTCGCCAAAAAGATATTCCGATATTCCATCTCAGCCCTCCTCGGAAAAACTCATCCGCTTTTCGGGAAGATCTACCTTGTAATAATTGCCTAATACGTCCACTTGATACTTTTCGATGGATTGCAGAGTCTTGATGCCCAAGCTTGGCTGGGAATAACGCCTGTCATGTGTTGATATTGTAATCGCGCCAGATGATATATTAGCTGTCTGATAGTAATACATCCCATCCTGCCGGACAATCTCTTTTTCGCCCGTACCGCCCTTGGCGATGTTCAGCTTGATTCCTTTACGGCTCTGGATGCGCACAAGGTCGCCCGGGTAGAGGGAGAAGATGAAATTTTCATCGGTCATCTCTTTCCAGTCCGAATAGGCTTTATAAGCGACTACCGCCTTATTGGGCAAGCACTCCTTTTTCGTGTCCGCCACATAGATGGGGACGAAATAGTAGCCCTCGTCCTCCACATAGAATACGTCGATCCGCACCATGCTGCCGTTGGCCGCGATGCCGTCCCGCACGGGCAGGCCTGTCGTGGCCCTTTCGCATATTTTCACCTTATCTACTCTCGGTCCCGGTGTACCGTCCCGCTTAGGCTTGTAGAACGGCTCGGCGAACGCCTTTGCCCCATCGCCGCCGAATTCCTTCAGCCGTGCCAGTAATGCGTCATATAGCAGCTTATCACTGCTCCAATTGTAATAGCCATCGATCTCGCCGGATTTGTTAAGCTTCAAGCTGATCAGCGGCGTTTTCGTCACGGTATAGCCATCGCCCCCCTTGCTGCTGCGGATGGTCTCAGCGTGCGCTGCACCCGTTACCTTATGATTCGGCATTCTGGAGACGAATACAGGCTTGACCTCCTCATCGCTCTCGTAGGTGGCCAGCTTGAGCAGGTCGATCTGATGACGCGGATCAACTGTGGCAAGCCGCGCTTCCAATTCCTGATGGAATTGCTCCCACGGTTTCGGGAATGGATCGCGGCGCGGCTGCTCGGACTGCTCTACCAGCTCTCCTGTGGACGGATCAACATATCCCCTCGGCGCTTCTTCAAGCGCTTCCCGCCGCTTGCTGTATTCCGTCAAACGCTGCACCAAACCGGGCGAGGTCGCGGCAATCACCGCGGCATCCATGCAGTGATGCAGGTCGCCGTCCTCGCGGATCTTCTGCACACCCCATCGGCTGCGGAGCATCGATGTGACCGCGCCGTTGACCGTCTGCACCGGTTTTTTGCTGTAACGTGACTCCGCAAAGGCAAGGTTGTCTCGGAGCAGGTTGTAAATGCTTCTGGTAATGTACTGGGTATCCTTAAGGTTCCGGTCAATAAATCCCGTGCTCTCCTCTTCGGTCAGCTGCTTTTTCAGCAGCTTCTGCCGCTTGCGGTAATTGCGGATCAGATTCTCGACCCGCACCTCATATTCGTGCCAGCGCGTTTCGTCCTGCCCGAAATACTCATAGGGCAAACGGTTCCCCTTCTGCCGATTCTCGCTCGCCAGCACAAGGACCTTATTCTGATAGCTGTCGTCAAAGCATCGACTATATGGAATAATGTGATCCACATCCGCATAGCCCGGTTCAAACAAACGACCAATATCAAGGTTTTTCCCAGAATACAGACATACGCCATCCTGCTCCCGGTACAGTTTGAACTTCACGATGTCCAATCCGGTCGCGCGGTCACCCTTGTATTCCGCAATCTGTTCCTTTACCCGTTCGTTTGCCGCACGGTTTTCCTCCTGCCGCTTTTCCGCTTTACGACGGTCATCAAAATTTTGGCTCATCTCCCGCGCCAGCTCGATGCGCACCACATCCGGCGGGCCGTAGGTACGCACTACTGCGTTGACGACCTTGATGGTCTGCGACACTGCACGGCGAACCACTGGATTTGTGATCTCCTCCATATCATTCAGGGACAGTTTGCTCTTCCGTTGCTCCGAATGCAGCCCGCGGTGATCGCCGTAAATCTGCGTACACGCCTCATCATAGCGCATTCCCTGCTCCAGTAGTGGAATAAGCCTCTGCATCGCCTTAACGGAAAGATTTCCATACTTGCTGAAGGACAGCGGCAGCAACGCCTCATCGAACTGCATTGGGATGCCAGCTTCCCGCAATGCGGCAATGCGTCGTGCGTCGCTCTTATACTGCGTGAGGATAGAGGCTATCGCGTTCAGCTGAAATTCTGTTAAAGTGCCGATCGTCCCCTTTCCCACCTTATCCAGCGCCGTCCGCATTTTATGATAGGACTGCATCTGCGGCCACTTGCGCTTCTCTGCCTCTTCTTTCAGCTTGTCACCGTAGCAAAGACCGCTAAAGAACACATCGTCATCAAGCGCCAGCTTTTTTCGAAGCTGCCCATAGCTCAAGGAAGCTGACTGCAACGCCGCAGCCTTCAAAATCTCACGCTGCTGCGCAGTCAGCGGTCGCGGTGCCATTCCGTTCCCCGCTAAACGCATATGATTCAAATCCTGTAAAAGCTTAAAATATTCGAAGGTATAGGTTGCCTTCGCCGCGCGCTGCTCGTCCGGCTCAAAGGTACAGGAACCGACTCTTTCCCCAATGCCGCCGCGGAACGGGCTGTCTCCGCCCGGCCCTTCATCAAAGCTGCGCTGACTTTCTAAAATGGAAAGATAGGCAGTTTCCATGCCATCGTCCAGCCAGCCTGTTCCGAACTGTCTCTGGGCGGCAAATATCTGCTTCGCTTCGTTCACAATGTCTGAACGCTCCACAGTAAAGCGGTAGTCCTCCACCTTGTTGCGAGTTTTGTGATAGCGCGTGCCGTCCGGATTGTTCTGCCAGAACCGTTCGTCCCGGAACATCATTTCACCTACCGTGCGATACCCATGCTGTTCCATGCAAGCCCTGTTTTCTTCGATGGCAGACTTTACTTTTCCAGTTTCCTTTTCGTCCTTTGCCGCCTCTGCCATGCTGTTGGACTTATATCCGCGCCGTTGGGCAAGATGGATCAGCACGCGGACCGTCTCTTCTTTAGAAAGCGGACGATCCAACGCTTCAGCCCGAAGCTGGTATGGCGATTTTTTAAAGCCGCCAGCAGTATACATCGCCTGTATATCCGATACCGACATGATGTCATGCTGTTCCATCAAGTAACGGATCCGTTCCAGACGATGCCTATGACGGCGCAGGCGTCGACGCGCGCTTCTCGCGTCTCGCCGCGGTGCCGCAAGACTGGCGCCTGTTTTGGGCTGCTCTGCCTTATCAAAAATACGCACACCCAAGTCTTGAATACGATCAGGCTCTCCATTTGGCTGATTTCGGAGGACTGCCCAGCCGACAGAACCAATGCCAATGTCTAATCCAAGCGCATAATGAAAATCTGACATCTGAGAGGGCTCCTTTCGTAAAATACGAAGATACCCCGGCCGATAAGGCCGGGGTAGAGCTTCGAGGTGTTCTACCTTATCGTAGTAACACGATTTTCCCTCGTAGTGGTACAAGGTGATTTTATTATATTCCGTTTTTCCTTCATTGTCAATATTTTTATTCACTTCGCCTATTTTTTATGGGGGAATCTCATTTTATATTGTACAAAACATCACACTTTGCAACGCTATTCCTTCATTCATTTCACGCCATAGCTGTGCCAGCATTTATCGCTCTATTCTTCCTCTTATGTTTTTGCTCTTTCGTTTCAAGAAAAGCTTTTTATTTCGCCTATACGGCGCAATTGATCTTCCCTCTGTGCGGGATACTTTGCGGGCTTTTTCATTTCCATCTTCAGAACCGGCCGCCCTTCACGCGGAAGGTCATCTCCGGCTTCTTGATGCTCACCTTGGTGTCGCTCTCGACCGACTCGGTTAGGAAGGCGTTGCCGCCGATGACTACGTTGTCGCCGACCTCCGTCGCGCCGCCGAGCAGCGTCGCGCCGGCATAGATGGTCACGTCGCTGCCGATCTTCGGGTGACGGCGCGCGGGAGTCTCCGCGCTGTGGTGCATCCCCGCGGGCGACATTGCGCCGAGCGTCACGCCTTGATAGAGCTGCACGCGGTCGCCGATAATGGTCGTCTCACCGACGACCACGCCAGTGCCGTGGTCGATGGAGAAGTACTCGCCGATGGTCGCGCCGGGGTTGATGTCGATGCCCGTCTGCGAGTGCGCGTACTCCGTCATGATGCGCGGGATCATCGGCACCTTCTCCAGATACAGCTCGTGCGCGATGCGGTAGATGAAGATGGCAAACATCCCGGGGTAGGACAGGATAATCTCCTGCCGGCTCGAGGCCGCAGGGTCGCCGTTGTAGTTGGCGGTTAGGTCCTTGAGCAGCAGCTCCTGGATATGGGGCAGACGCTCCATCATCGCCTCGCAGACCTCCTCGGCGCGGCGCGCGCCCTCCTCTCCCTCCGGCATGACCAGCTTGAGCTGGCGCAGCAGCTTGTCGTAGACGTGGCCCATGAGCAGGGCGCTGTACTGCTCCGGCGGCAGCTTCAGCAGGTCGCGGTCGCCGTAGTAAGCCGGAAACAGGATCTTCTGAAAGTCGCGGATGATCTCAATGACCGCTGTGCGGCTCGGCAAGCGCAGCGCGTCGCCGTACATTAAAATATCGCTTTTGCGGTAGTTCTCCGCCACCTGCGCGGCGGC
>ERZ808245.822-NODE-822-length-13982-cov-10.410282_pt1 | contig 13982 bp, 10 predicted proteins | sample MGYA00521243_ERZ808245 | MGnify/ENA primary metagenome ERZ808245 (study PRJEB31516, sample SAMN03275576) | gut metagenome | biome: mammalia-associated habitat; material: feces | host: Papio cynocephalus | place: Kenya | collected 2012-07-07 ... | reverse complement strand
CAAACGCAAATAACATCAAATAATCGCCAAACAAACCATAAACCATCGGCGCATGAGGCGCATAAGAATTTAATCGACAGATATAACAAAATTTGTATACTAACGCACCGCACAGGATAATCAAATCGTTTGACGAGCAAAAAAAGTTGTGATACAATCGCACTTAATAAGGGAGTAATCGGCATTTTCCCCTCGGAAATGCAATAAAACCGCTAACACGAGCATCGTCTCCGGTTTTATTTGAAATGATGAGACTTATCCGTCAGGATGGGTCTTTTTTGTTTGTTGACACAAACAAAAAAGAGTGATATTGCCCTGCGGGCAACGATATCCTCGCTGCGCTCGGGTGATATACTCCCTTCGTTCGTGTGATATCCACGCTATGCGTGGGTTATGGATAATAAAATTCAACAATATAAATATTCTATAAACTATATAGGAGAATCTATGAAACACTATCTCGAATCCGTCGAAGACGTATGCAAAAACGTCGAAACGACTCAGGACGGCTTGTCCTCGCAAGAGGCGACATCTCGTCTTGAAAAGAACGGCAAAAACAAACTTGCCGAAGGCAAAAAAGAGCCGATTATTTTGCGATTTTTGAAGCAGTTTATCGAGCCTATGACGCTGATTCTCATAGTTGCTGCGATAATTTCGGGCATCTTGACCGCGGTCAACAACGCTTCGAGCGCAACAAAAGAGTTTCCGTCCGACGTCATCATTATTATGGCAGTCGTCATAATCAACGCCATTCTCGGCGTGGCGCAAGAGAGCAAAGCCGAAAAAGCCATCGACGCGCTTCAAAAGATAGCCGCCGCCACATCGAAAGTCATACGCGACGGTCATTTGGTCGTCGTAAAGAGCGAAGATTTGGTCGTCGGCGACGTAATCGTGCTCGAAGCGGGCGACGCAGTGCCTGCGGACGCGAGAATTATCGAGTGCGCGAGTATGAAAGTCGAAGAAGCCGCGCTCACGGGCGAATCCGTACCGGTTCTCAAAACTTGCGACGTCATAGACGCACCGAGCGGCGAAGTGCCTCTCGGCGACAGAAAGAATATGGCGTTTATGGGCAGCACAGTCGTGTACGGCAGAGGAAAAGCGGTCGTCGTGGCAACGGGTATGGGCACCGAAATGGGCAAAATCGCAAACGCCCTCACCCAAGCCAAAGAGGGCAAAACGCCCTTGCAACAAAAGTTGTCGCAATTAAGCAAAGTCCTCACCTACCTTGTTATCGGCATTTGCGTTGTGATATTTGCGGTCAGCCTCATTCGCGCGGGCGTTGACGGCTCGCTAAAAGCAGACACGGCAGCGACAATCCTCGACACGTTTATGGTTGCCGTATCGTTGGCGGTTGCGGCGATTCCCGAAGGGCTTGCCACCGTCGTCACGATCGTGCTTTCGATTGGCGTAACGAATATGTCCAAGCGCAACGCCATCATACGCAAACTCACCGCCGTCGAAACACTCGGTTGCACGCAGATCATATGCTCGGACAAAACCGGCACTCTCACACAAAACAAAATGACCGTCGTCGACCACTACGGCAGCGACGAAAATCTGCTTGCAAACGCTATGTCGCTCTGCTCGGACGCGGAATACGACGAAGAAAAGGGCGAAGCGACGGGCGAACCGACAGAGTGCGCGCTCGTGAATTACGCAAAAACATTGTCCTTTGACAAGAACGAGCAAAAAACACTTTATCCGCGCGTTGGCGAAATTCCATTCGACTCTATGCGCAAAATGATGACGACAGTACACCTTGACAAAAACGGCAACGTGTTGCAATTCACAAAAGGTGCGCCCGACGAAATCGTGAAACGCTGCGCTTTCTATCTCGAAGACGGACAAGAAACGCCTATGACCGACGAAAAACGCGATGAAATTCTTTCCGCAAACAAGGAAATGGCGGACAGAGCGTTGCGCGTGCTTGCCGTAGCGCAAAAGCACCTCGACGGGGAAAAAGACGAATACACAACGGAACAAGACGAAACCGATATGTGCTTTGTCGGACTCGTGGGCATGATTGACCCCGTACGTCCCGAAGTTAAACCCGCAATCGACGAGTGCAGAAAGGCGGGTATCCGTCCCATAATGATAACGGGCGACCACAAGGACACCGCCGTCGCAATCGCAATGCAACTGGGCATAATCACCGACCCGTCCGAGGCTATCACGGGCGCGGAACTCGACAAGATAAGCGACGAAGATTTTGCAAACGACGTCGAAAAATATTCGGTATACGCTCGCGTTCAACCCGAGCATAAAACGAGAATCGTCAACGCGTGGCGTGCAAAAGGCTACATCACCGCAATGACCGGCGACGGCGTGAACGACGCACCGTCCATCAAAAACGCGGACATCGGCGTGGGTATGGGCATAACCGGTACGGACGTCACCAAAAACGTTGCGGATATGATTCTCACCGACGACAACTTCGCAACCATCGTATCGGCGGTCGGCGAAGGCAGACGCATCTACGACAATATCCGCAAGTCCATTCAATTCTTGCTTGCGTCCAACCTCTCGGAAGTGCTGTCCATCTTTATCGCAACGCTTGCGAATTTCACGATATTCAAGCCCGCGCATTTGCTTTGGATAAACCTCATAACCGACTGCTTCCCCGCCCTCTCGCTGGGTATGGAATCGCCCGAGCGCGACATTATGAACCGTCCGCCGAGAAACAGCAAAGACGGAATTTTCGCAAACGGTATGGGTTTTGCAATAGGCTATCAGGGCGTGCTTATCACCCTCATAACCATTGCGTCCTATTTTATCGGCACGGAAGTGCTTGCAAAAATGCACCACGCCGAAGCAATCGCAAACGGTTTGTACAGCGCAGAAACGCTCGGCTCGTCTATGGCGTTTTTGACCCTCTCAATGGCGGAAATCTTCCATGCATTCAATATGCGTTCCTTGCACGGCTCGATTTTCGGAATCAAGAAACAAAACTGGTGGCTGTGGGGCGCAGGCGTGCTTTCGCTGTTGCTCACCACTCTCGTCGTGGAAGTGCCGTTCCTTGCAAACGCGTTTGAACTTGCAAAACTCGACGGCGCGGAATACGGCATTGCAATCGCGCTTGCATTCTCGATTATCCCTATGGTCGAACTTGTAAAAGCAATCGCGCGTCTGGTGCGCAAAAAGAAAGGCGTCGTTCTTTCCGCATAAAACCCTAAAAAGCGTAAAAAAATAAGTAGGCTCATTGACCCAAAGTCAATACCTTTGCCTACTTACGTTGGTTAAAACCAACGCTGAAAGTATATGCAATCGTTTGTGCATTGTCAAGCGAAAAGCAATGCAAAACGACGCAAAAATCCTATAAAAACACGAAAAGCCGAAAGTTTCGGCTTTTCTTTTTTATCGTCAAATCGTATCGTCAAATCAATAAAACTCTTTCGACGTGTTCGGTTTCCATTCGGCATAGCCTTGCGGATTGGGCGATTGCGTTTTGACAAACTCGCAATATCTCTTGCGAAGTTCGCCCGAAAGTTTGTAGTCGGCATCGCCGAATTTGCGCCACGGGTGTTGATTTAAGCCGAAAATATACCACAAATCCGCGCTGTGCCACGCGCCCTTGTCATCGCCGGGCAGCGGGTGATAAAAATGCGACAACCAAACTTTGCCGTTGCCTTTTTTCATCATCGTTTTTGCTATGCGTTCGAGATACGGCGCAAGCAAATCGTTTTTCGTAACGCCGAGAATACACGGGATTTGCTCGTCCTTATACGCGTTTTTATAGAGGTCCTTCCGCACGATTTCGCCGTCGAAAACGGGCATCGTGGACAGCATAGACAACGCAAGATTCTTCTTGTTTTGTCTGTACCAAGCAAGATAGAGGTCTTGCGAGTTGCAAGTTTTGGGGTCGAGACCTCTCTTTTGCAAATCCTTGCGCACCCTTGCAAAGAAGCGTTTTGCGCGTTTGAGCGATTTCGGGGCGAATATACCGCGCACGCTCGCGCCGCCCGAAAGCATAATCGCGCCTTTGACCATTTTTTTGACCTTTGGCAACAGAATGAGATTCTGCAAGGAAATCGCGCCTGCGCTCTGCCCCATAAGCGTTATTCTCGACGGGTCGCCGCCGAATACGGATATGTTCTCTTTCACCCATTCGATTGCGCAAATCATATCGTAAAACGCGAGATTTTGCGCGCCCTCGTCGGCATCGTAGCCGAACACGTTGAGCCTGTAATTCGCGCATACGCAAATCACACCCTCTTTTGCGATTTCCGAGCCGTCGAACGGGCGTTCGTCGCTTGAACAAGTCACAAACGCACCGCCGTGAAAATACAGCAAAACCGGCAGATTTTGCGCGTTCTTCGGCGCATATATGTTGAGATTCAGACAATCTTCCGAGTGGTGAAAAGTCAAGCCTTGTCTATATTCTTTATAATAGAAAATATCCTGTTTGGATTTCGACTTGCTTTCGTCAAAAAACTGCCGGTATTGAGGACAGCCGTCCCCTCTGCGCATAGCGTCGACTTCTTTTTCGAGCGGTTGCAAAATCGGCTTTTGGAATCTTTCGCCCTTTGCGAATCTGATTCCCAAAAACGCCGCCGTATCGCCTCTGTCGATGCCCTTTATAACATGATTTTGATTATTGATAACGTATTCCATTTTCAAATTTATTTTATTTTCAAATGCGTTTGCCTTACACTAAAAATAGAACTTCCCCCTTCCTCACGTGTTTGGTTCTTCCCCTACAAAGGTGTAGCGGCGTGAACCCTAAATCACACATCACCCCTTCCCTTCGGGCTTTCCCCTATTGCTCACACTTGCGCCATTTCTCTACAAGATTGCACATCGTTCGCAAGAGGGGAAGTCGGCACTCACATAGATAGGGGCATTTCTCTACTTATGCCACTGCGCTTTGTGCGCCAGGCAGTGGCCAACGGACGGCGCAGTCGCTTGTACTGTTCGTCAAGTTCGGCGCTCATAGGCTCGCCGCCTTGCGGCTCGTGTTCCGTCTGCGAATTAGCACATACCGTTTATAAGTACGCCTTGAATAAGTGTTCGTTTAACCGCTTGCGCGCGTAGCACGCCCTCACCAAGCAAGCACTCGCGCGAAATTGCGGTTTGAGTTCTTGCCCGTCTTATTTTGAGAGTAAAGAGGGCTTGCGCGGTTAGCGAAGTGGTAAACAAACGTGGCTCTTGGCAACAGACAGCATTGCCTGTTGCCATTGCCACAGTGCTCGTTTACCACTTGTTTTCACAATATTCGCAGAACGCATACATATCCCTCACCTCGACTTTCGTGCCATCATCGAGGATTGCGGTTCCGTTCCAAATGCCGTGGACTTGGTGGCAATGCATACGAAGAAGATTGAGGACGTTGAGGTCGCCGTGATGGTCGTAGAACGGGGTCATCGTGAAATCGAAACGACCGTCTTGCGAAACGAAATGCCAAGGCTCGGAAAACTTGTCGGGTTTGGGGAAAACTTCGACGTCGACGGGTCCGATCTTTTGCGCTTTGCCGTCCCAGAAAATTGCGGTTTCGGTGGCGTTTGATTCGTCGCCGATACCCCATGTGATTTCAAAGCCGAACATATGGTCTTTCCCGTCGGGTCCTTTAACTACTTTCGAGCCGTTGCCCCAGTACCAAACCATTTTGTAGGGGGTGTTGACTCTGCCCCAGTCGAGAAACGCGAACGTGTCCTTTTTGTCGAATTTCCAAACCTTTTCGCCCCAACGGAAAGTGCCTTCGCAAGGCATACAGTTTTGCTTGGTGGTCATAAAGTATCTTGTGGGGTTGCCTTTGAACGGGAGCACGGTGGTGATGTTTTCAAGTCCGTCCATAATGTCCATAGTGAAGTTTGCCTCGACCTCTTTGCCCTTGAACTTGCCCTTGAAATATATCGTTCTGACGTTGGTTTCGGTGACGACTTTCATATGCGTGTTGCCGACGGTGTGGTCGAGAACGTTCGGCTCGTCGCCCTTTGGGGGAAGCATATATTTTTTTCCGCCCAAGAACAGCGCGGTACATTCGAGAATCGTGCCCGAATGGATTTTGCTCTTTTTATGCGCATGATGAAGGTCGGTTATGGACGCTTGCGCATATCCGCCGATTGATATGTTTGCAAAACTGATTTGCACCATAAATTCGCCGTTAGAGATTTGATAGAAATCCCATTCTTTTTTACGGTTTGCGGGTTTTGCTTTTTCGCGGTCGTACTCGAATATGTTGTGTCTTGCCCAACCGCCGGCGAGCAATTTGCCGTCGTCGCCGAGCAGTTTTGTAGGCTTCGTATACTCGGTTTGCTTGCTGTTGAGTTGACCCTCTAACCAACTCGGATAAGTTCTTTTCATAATTTCCTCCGTCCTATATCAAATTTTATATCGATAAGATATAAAGATTATATGAAAAGTATAAAACAAAAATGCCGTCATTTCAAGAGCGATTTTTTACAAAAGTACGATAAATTTTGACCACACGGCAAAACACGAAACAAGGCTAAGCGGCGTTTGCGCTCGCTTTTCAAACCGCATACCCAAATGCCGCATAGAAAACGCATATCGAAAACCCGTATATATCCATAAAAAAACGATAAAAAGTCACGCCAAAAACTCGCACGGAAAGTCTATGAAAAACGCAAAAATCGTGTTATTATTTTTATGTCAACAACGATTCGAGGCAGATATGGAAATAAAACCTATTGCAATCATTCATACGCCGTTCAAGGAAAAGTTCGGCATACCGCGCCAAAGCGGAAAAGTCGCAACCAAAAGCACCGTCGTGTTTGAAAAGGAATATCGCAACCCCGACGCTTTGAGAGGAATCGAGGGCTTTTCGCACTTGTGGCTGATATTCGATTTTTCAAAAGCGCACCGCGACGAGTTTTGTGCGACGGTACGACCGCCACGCCTCGGCGGCAACACGAAAATGGGCGTTTTTGCCACACGCTCGCCTTTCCGCCCCAACTCGCTGGGATTGAGTTTGGTCAAACTCGTCGGCGTGGAGGACACCGAACAAGGCAAAGTGCTGATTGTGGAAGGCGCGGACATTTTGGACGGAACGCCGATATACGACGTAAAACCATATCTCAAAACCGATTGCGTGCCGAGCGCGATTTGCGGATTCGCAGAGGATATAACCCACGTTTTGAAAGTGGAAAGCGTCGAAGTTCTTGACGATTTGCACGAGGATATAAAGCAAGAAATCGTATCGTGCATAGCGCAAGACCCTCGCCCGTCCTATCAGGACGACGACAGAATTTACGGTATGAAATTCGATTGTTACAACGTCAGATTCACGGTTAAAGACGGCGTTGCGACTATCCTCGATTATCAAAAATCGGAAGATTAAATCTTACGATAAATACGCAAAACAAGCGTTTAGTAGACGAAAACACGCACATAAAGTGCGTGTTTTGTGTTTTGCATATTATTTATCGCAAATTAATTCCGTCAATCTATAAAGAACTTACTGTGGTTTGCTTTGAGCATCGTGTGCGGTACGCTCAGTTGCGCAAGGAACACCGAAAGCAACACGATTATGCAACCGGCAAACTCTTTTGCCGAATAACTCTCGTGCAAAAACGCAACGCCGCCGATAAACGCTATGACGGATTCGAGAGACATAATGAGCGTTGCAAGTTCGGGCGGCGCATACTTCTGTCCTATAGACTGGAATGTGAATCCCACGCCTGCCGACATTATGCCGACGTAGAGAATGGGGATTATGTTTTGTCCCAACGCGCTCGCCGGCGGAAATCCCTCGATTGCCATTGCCGGCAAACTCAAAATGCTTGCCACGACAAACTGAAAAAACGTGAGTTTGAGAGGATCGCACTCGTCAATGTACACGTCTACGAACATAATTTGAAATGAAAACATAATCGCGCAAAGCAACAACATTGCGTCCGCATAAGTGAGGCCGCTGTCGCCGTTTATGCACATAATGTAAAAGCCGAGCACCGCAAACACGATTGCGAATTTGCCGTTTGCGGGAATACGCCGTCTCAAAAGCACGTTGAGAAGCGGCACTATGACGATGTACAGCGCGGTGATAAATCCCGTTTTGCCGACTGTGGTGTGTGCAATGCCGTACTGTTGCAGATTGTTTGCGATGAACAAACTCAATCCGCATAGTGCGCCACCTATCAAAGTGGATCTGTTCCACCCGATGCGAGTCCTGCCCTTCTTTTTGTCAACGAGCATATTTATCAAAATGAATATGCCTATAGTGGCGACCGCAAGTGAAAATCTCAATCCGTTGAACGTGAAAGTAGGCACGTCGGAAGCGGCTGATTGCTGTGCCACGAAGGCAAAGCCCCAAACCAGCGCACACAACGAGCAGAACAAAATTCCCGTTAAATTGTGAGATTTGCGTTTGACCATACTTATTGTTTTATGTGCTTTTCAAGCGTTTTTGACAAAGTTTTGTAGTCGTTAAGGGACAACGCTTCCCCTCTCACGAGCGGCGCGAATCCCGCTTCCTCGACGATTTGAGTCGCCTCTTGCTTTTCGAGCGAGAACGCAACGGAAAGGTTGTTTGCAAGCGTCTTTCTTCTCATAGCGAAAGACGAGCGCGCGAGTTTGTGAAGAAGCGCCTTGTTTTCGCCGTCGAGTTTATGGCGATTTATATCTATACGCACGACCGCACTGTCCACGTTCGGCGCGGGATAAAACATATTTCTCGACACGTTTCTCGTAATCTGCGCGTCGCCAGCCATCTCGATTGCGAGCGTAATTGCAGAATAGTCGGGCGTGTTGGGTTTTGCAACGAAGCGAAGCGCGACTTCTTTTTGCACCATAATAGTTATGGATTCCACGTCGAGCGAACTTTCGATAAAGCGCATAGCAAGCGGCGTGGTGATATAATAAGGCAAATTCGCAACCACTTTGAACTTGCCTCCCACGATTGTGGCAAGTTCGTCGTCCTTCATTTTGAGGACGTCGCGGAACACGACTTCGGCGTTTTCGACGCCTTGAAGCGAGAGCGCGAGCACGGGCTCTAAATTGCGGTCCACCTCGAACGAGTACACCTTTTTTGCGACTTTGGCAATGGCGCGAGTGAGCGTACCCGCCCCCGTGCCTATCTCGACGACGACGTCGTCGCCCGTTATTCCGCCGTCCGCAACGATTGCGTCGAGAAGGTTCGAGTCGGTGATGAAGTTTTGACCCAGAGCCTTGTTGAAGCGGAAGTTTACGCCGCGTATTATGTCTTTTATGCCGTTATTTTCCATTTATTTCCTTTCAAAAGCGCGTATGTGCCGAGAGGTTTGTCACATACTACTATCGTACCGAAGATAAAACGTCAAATCACATCGGACGAACAATCGAAGTACAAAGGATAAAAAACAGTGGTCACGAGTTGTCTGCTGTTTTTTCTTAATACTCGGTGTCTTCTCTTATCGTTTCGCGCACCTTGTAATGCGCACCGACGCTCTTTGCGAGTTCGCCGCAAGCCTTGACTTCGTCCTCGCCGATAAAATCGACCACCGACATAGTCGTGTCTATGCCTGCGTCGACGCAATCTTTGGTGAATTTGAGCATAGCGTCAAACGCTGCCTCGCCGTACTTGCTTCTGCAAATTTCCTGATACGCTTCGGGCGTCGAAGCGTTGAGCGACACGGACACGCTGTCAACGTACGGCGCAATGAGTTTTGCAACGTCGTCGCGCTTGTTGATGAGATTGCCCAGTCCGTTCGTATTGATACGGATTTTGCAACCTTTCTTTTTGAGGTAGGGCGCGATTTGCGAAATCATAGACAGATTGCACATCGGCTCGCCGAATCCGCAAAAAACGACCTCTTTGTACTTTGACAAATCGTACATAGAGATGTCGTCCACGAGTTCCTCGAAAGTGGGTTCTTTCAGAAGCCAAAGGTCGTTTCCGCTCACGCCGTCTTTTATGTTGCGAATACAAAATTCGCAGTTGTTCGGGCAACGGTTGGTGATATTGAGATACAAACTGTCACCGAATTCATAAACGTAATTGTTGGTCATTATATACTCTCTGAATTTTGTTTTTATCGTTATCGATTTTGCGTTTTTTGTCAAAATCGAGGTTTTATACACTCATTTCAAGCGCGTAAACAGTCGTTTTGCGTTTTGAGCGGTGATATTCTCGATTTCTTCCACGCTCACGCCGAGCACCTCGGCAGCCTTTTGCGCTACGAGCGCGACGTACTTCGGCTCGTTGGTTTTGCCTCTGAACGGCACGGGCGTCATATACGGGCAATCGGTTTCCAAAAGCAATCTGTCTTTGGGAACGACCGCCAGCGATTCGAGATTATGCTTTGCGTTTTTGAACGTTATCGCGCCGCCGAACGCGTAGTACGCGTCGAGTTTGTCAAAGATTTTCACGTACTCGCTCGACCCCGAATAGCAATGCAAAAGCAAGCCGTTTTGAATATAGTTTCGCATATCGAAAAGGATTTTTCTCGTGTCCTCGTATGCGTCGCGAACGTGCAAAATCACGGGCAAATTCGCTTGATTTGCAAGTTCGATTTGCTTTGCAAACGCACTCTTTTGCACTTCCCTTTCGCTCAAATCGTAATAGTAATCGAGTCCGATTTCGCCGAATCCCACGACTTTGCCGCCCTTTGCGAGTTCGAGCAATCTTTGGCACGCGTCGTCGTCGAGAGTATCCGCGTCGTGAGGGTGCACCCCCACCGCCGCATACACTTTGTCGTACTTGTTTGCAAGCGTAACCGCAAGTTCGCTCGACGGCATATCATAGCCGACGCATATCGCGCTTTCGAGATTGTCCTTTGCAAAATCCTCGACGATTCTGTCGACGTCGCAAAGCAGTTTCTCGTCGTTTAAGTGGCAATGAGTGTCAATCAACATAAACCGCCTTATCTCACCACGCTGCCGCTTTCGACAGGCTTTTCGGGGGATACGAGCACCACTTCTTCACTGCCGTCCTCTTTCTTAAAGCAAGCGCAAAGAAGCATACCTTGGCTCTCTATTCCGCGAAGTTTTGCGGGCTTTAAGTTGTACACCACGACGACGTTTTTGCCAATCGTTTCTTCGGGCGTATAGTGTTTTGCGATTCCGCTCACTATCGTGCGAATATCGTCGCCTATCTGCACGGAAAATTTGAGAAGTTTGTCGGCTTTTTCAACCTTTTCGGCAGTGAGAATCTTGCCGACGCGCAGTTGAATCTTTGCAAAGTCCTCGATTGTGATTTCGCTCAAATCGACGATGTTTTCCGCCTTTTTATCTTCTTTCTTTTCCTCTTTTACGCCCTCTTTCGTTTCGGGTTTTTCGGACGTTTCTTCGGGCTTGTCCTCTTTTACGATACCCTTTGCGAGCAAGTCTTTTTTCACCTTGTCAACGTCGATTCTTGCAAAGAGGTGCGCGGGATTTTCAGCAACTTTCGTGCCGTTTTGCAAAAGTCCGAATTTGTCGAGGTCTGCGTACTCTCTCAATGTAGTTCCGCATTGCTCGACCACTTTTTGAGAGGTGGACGGCATAAACGGCGCAAGCAAACTCGCGCAAATCACAATCGTTTCGGTGAGGTTGTAAAGCACGGTTGCAAGTCTGTCCTTTTGACTCTCGTCCTTTGCAAGCACCCACGGCATCGTTTCGTCGATATACTTGTTCGCTCTGCGCAAAACCGTGAATATATCGCTCAACGCGTCCGCCGAACGATACGCGTCTATATTTGCAAACACTTTGTCGCGCGCCGCTTTTGCGACGGATTTAAGTTCGTCGTCAACGGGTTCGCTCACGCCCTTGTCGCAAACGATTCCGCCGAAATACTTGTTGGTCATAGCAATCGTGCGTTGTACGAGGTTACCGTACACGTTGACGAGTTCGCTGTTTACGGTGTCCATAACGAGGTCCCAACTTATCACGCCGTCGTTGTCGAAAGGCATTTGCGAAAGAAGGAAATATCTCACGCTGTCCACGCCGAAATAGTCCACGAGGTCGTCTGCGTAAATGACGTTGCCCTTGGACTTGGACATCTTTCCGCCGTCTTGCAACAGCCACGGATGTCCGAAAATCTGTTTGGGAAGCGGCTCGCCGAGCGCCATAAGGAAAATGGGCCAGTAAATCGAGTGGAAACGCACGATGTCTTTGCCTATGATATGCACGTCTGCCGGCCATTCCTTTTTGTACAAGTCGCTCGAATTGCCGTCCGCATCGAAACCGATGCCCGTAATGTAGTTGGTGAGCGCGTCGAGCCAGACGTAAACGACGTGACGTTTGTCAAACGGTACGGGAATACCCCAGGTGAACGACGTTCTCGACACGCAAAGGTCTTGAAGCCCGGGCTTTAAGAAGTTGTTGACCATCTCGTTTTTGCGGGATACGGGAACGATGAAATCGGGGTGTTCGTCGTAATATTTCAAAAGGCGGTCGGCGTATTTGCTCATATTGAAGAAATACGCTTCTTCTTCCGCCATCTCGACTTTGCCGCCGCAGTCGGGGCATTTTCCGTCTACGAGTTGGCTTTCCGTCCAGAAGGATTCGCAAGGCGTGCAGTACCAGCCCTTGTATGAACCTTTGTAGATGTCGCCTTGTTTATAGAATTTTTCAAATATCTTTTGCACCTGCTCTTCGTGCTCTTTGTCGGTGGTGCGGATAAATTTGTCGTAGGTGGTGTCCATCAAATCCCATATGCGCTTGATGTCCGCGGCTTTTTGGTCCACAAATTCTTTGGGCGTCATTCCCGCCGCTTGTGCTTTGAGTTCGATTTTTTCACCGTGCTCGTCCGTACCCGTTTGAAAAAACACGTCGTAACCTTCCATACGCTTTGCTCTTGCAACGAGGTCGGAAAACACGATTTCGTAGGTGTTTCCGATGTGGGGTTTGCCCGAAGCGTAGGCGATTGCCGTGGTCATATAAAATTTCTTTTTGTCTTGCATGTTCACCTCGTCGGCAGACTAATGATGTCCGCCTTTTGGATTGATTTATACATTATACATCTTTTATTTATAAAAGTAAATCATAAGTGCATATGCGCGCGAGGCGAAAAATACAATATCGTATGAACGTTGCATTTCTGCTGATAACGGCAATATCTTTGGTGCTGATGACAATAACATCCCCCGAATCCGCCTTTCCCACGATGATAGAAGGCGTGCGCGGCGCAATCGAACTTTCCTTCAAACTTTGCGCGATATACGCCGTGTGGCTGTCCGTTCTGAAAATGGTGGAAGCAACCGCCCTCGACAAAAAACTGTCGAAACTTCTGCGCCCCGTAGTGTGCAAGATTTTCAAAAACGAATCTGACGAGGCATACGACAAAATTTGCATCAATCTTGCCGCAAATATGTTCGGAATGGGCGGCGTGGCAACCCCCGCAGGCATAAAAGCGATGAGCGCGATGAGCGACGGAAGCGACAGAGCAACCGGCAATATGATTATGTTGCTCGTGATAAACGCAACGTCAATTCAACTCATTCCCGCAACCGTGATTGCACTTAGAGCAAGCGCAAATTCGCAAAGTCCGTCCGACGTGATTTTGCCCACTTTAATATCCAGCGGCATAGCCACTTTGTGCGGAACGATTCTTTGCAAAGTGTTTTCGCTAAAAAAGAGTAAAAACGATTCGTACGACAAAACAAGCACTTTATTTAGCGTAAATCGCAAAATAAAACCCTCCTTATGCAAGCATAGTGTAAAATCTCAAAGAGGTGGAATATGAGCGTAAGTATGTATATACTGCCCTCTCTTCTCATACTTCTCATCATAGTTTGCATCGTCAAAAAGGTGAAAGTATACGACTGTTTTTTGCTCGGCGCAAAGGACGGACTTGACCTCATAATTGACATTTTCCCCTATATCGCGTCCATATTCGTGTGCATAGAAATGTTCAAAGCAAGCGGACTTTCGAGCATAATTTCGGGGTGGCTTGCAAAGCCTCTTTCGTATATCGGCATACCGAGCGAGGTTACCGAAATAATCTTGCTCGTTCCCCTTTCGGGCAACGGCTCGATTGCGATACTCGAAGATATAATAACAAAATACGGCGCGGATTCGTATATCGCAAGGTGCGCTTCGGTGATAGCGGGCGGCAGCGAAACCATATT
>ERZ808245.818-NODE-818-length-14047-cov-4.535020_pt1 | contig 14047 bp, 16 predicted proteins | sample MGYA00521243_ERZ808245 | MGnify/ENA primary metagenome ERZ808245 (study PRJEB31516, sample SAMN03275576) | gut metagenome | biome: mammalia-associated habitat; material: feces | host: Papio cynocephalus | place: Kenya | collected 2012-07-07 ... | reverse complement strand
CGGGTGAAATACGCGAGATGGGCGCGAGCCGCCGCCGTCTCCAAATCCACATCCATGTCCAAGGTGTCATTGTCATCCCTGAACTTCTTGACGCGTTCCTCGGCACGCTTCATATCCAAGTCGAGATTCGCCTCATACTTGGCGTCCGGGTTCAGCCTGACCTTCTCCGCCGTCTCACGCAGACGGCTGATAAGACTCTCCTGCTCCAACTTAATGTCAGCCGGAATCGTCAGCCGAGTATGCTCAAGCGCTTTCAGACGGGCTTCAAGCTTGTCCGCACCATCCAAATACAGGCGGACGCGACTATCCTCTTCAGCAGCCTTCGCCTTGGCTCGGGTGACGCTTTCCAAACGGGCTATCACCTTGCGGTAATCCCCGTCATCCAACATCAGCTTGACCTTCGCCGGATTCTTCTCGACGGTCTGCAACATCTGCTTGTAGCGGGCGACGATCTTGTTCGCGTCCTTCTGCGTGAACACGTTCCTCTCACCCAACGGACTAGATTTCAGAATCGCATCCTGCATGTCGCGAACCGCACGCATACGGTTAGTGATCTCGTCTTTGAGAAGATTCTTCTGCCGTTGCGTCAACTGTTCCTGACGTTCCAACAGCCTCGTATAGTTCTTGACGGATTTTTCATTCTCGTCAAGGAACTTCTTCAAACCATCATCGTCACCCAGTTTCTTGTACTGGGCTTCGACCTTCTTCAGTTCGCGCTCGTTCTTGAGCCAATACTTCTGCCAGTCGGCCTGATTGCCAACCTTCTTCAACTCGGATTCAACAGACTTCAAGTCACGCTTGAACTTCTTCGTATCCAAGTCAAGCTTCGCGTTGACGCTCTTACCATCCCACTTGTCAACAAGCTGACGAACCTGAGAATCATTCGCCTTGACCTTGACCTCGGCACTGGCGGAACGCCACTTATCCAACTGGCGGCGGGCGGCACCATCATCAAAATCAAGATTCGCCGCAACATCAATGCTCTTATCCGCGGCACGGGCAAGCAAAGCATCCAACTTCGCGTAAAAACCATCGGTGATCGGCTTAATATCAATACCGACCTGACCGGCAGACCATATTTTGTCAGCCACGGCAGCCCCTTAAAAGAAAACCCCACACGCTGAAACCGTGTGGGGTGAAAGAAAACAAACTATCCGCCAAACAACGACTGGACTTGAGCCGCATACTGCGACAAGCTCAAACCCCTGCCGTCAACATGGTTCTTCCGGTTCACATCGTCGGCACCGGGCGGAAGAACAATCTCAGGCTTCGCCTTGCCACCACCACGATTAGTGACGACACAGCGAATGGCCTCAACCGAATTAGCCACATTCAACAGCAGCATCTCCGACTGGTCATAGCCAAGCCAACCCAACTTCAACCGTCCGGCACGCTTGGAACCCTTCACGGGCTTCTCATGCTCCAAAACCCAAGCCCGATACAACGAGCCAGGCACTCCCTCCAACCCGTCCAACAAGTCGCAGAGGAACACCGGACTATACGATTTGAAATCCGCTGGAAGATTCAACCCATAGAAGCGGCGGAAATCACTGACAAGCTCTACTCGGCAGTCTTTGAACGCTTTTTCGAGCCGCTGGATTTTCCCAACTGCTCACCGTAGAAACGTTCCAACGTGGTGAAAATAACGAACAGGCTCACCACATCACGACCCTTGACCCACGCATGATATGCGTCAACGTCAACCGCGATGCTCTCAAACCATGTGTCGGCATAGCCGACGAACTCAGCCAACTGGACGGCCACACCGTCATTCACCTCATCATCGGGCTTGCCCTTCGGACGGCGGCCATTGAAAAAGCCCAGCTTACGCAAAGCATCCAAACGCGCGTCCAAACGAGTGCTCGTCACAGTGAACATGGCAGTCTGCGCCGGAGAGAAATCCTCCGCCTGAACCATGTCCGGCACGTCGGCCAACAGTCCGTCATCATAAGCTTTCAAATCATCCCAAGACTGGGGAAAATCAACATTCTCAACATTCTCGTCAACCATGACAACTCCCATCTAGTCAACCCGTCTGCAAAAGAAAAAAGGAAGAAAACCCCTTGGAGTGGTCAGACAGGAATAAAGAACCCACTCCAAGGGAAGAATCAGATAGGTCAGGCAGCAGTGGCGAACACGCTCGGCGGGTAGATGCCGATGCTGGTGGCCTTGCCGCTCGCGCTCTTCGGCAGAGCGGTGGAAGTGAGGATGTTTCCTTCGATCTTGTACTCGTTGAAACCATCCTGAGACAAGGAAGGCAGCTCACTATAGGCCAAACTCAGGTTCGGCAGCCAGAAGCCCAGCTTCTCCCCCGCGTTCGTGTCCTCAATGTAAATGAACACGGCCTTCTTCTTCTCAACCTTGTCCAGGGCGATAGCGACGCCACCACCGGTAATGTCGCCAGCATCGAACACCAGCTTCAACATATCCGGGTCGCATTGGACGCTGGAAATCGTCACCTTGCCGGTAACAGTCTCATAAGTCACGCGGAACTTGCTCTTATTCCACGTATCCTTAGTGGACGAATCGCCACCATCAGTGGAAAACTCCGGCAACGTGTCCACGCTCGTATGCCCGATATTCGTATACTTGTTGCCAGAGTCGCCAACAGTGTCGGCATCCAAGCTGAACAGCTTCAAGCTCGGCAGCTTGGTGTTAGGCTCCGCAACGAACACAGCGCCACGGGTACTGGACACAACGGCGGTATCATCAATAGCCATTGAAACTCCTTAAAACAGAAAAACCCCATCCGCGAACGGACAGGGTTTTAAAAATCAGAAAACTTGAATTTATTGGAAAAGTCAGCGGACTGAGCCAGCCTGAATCAGCTTCGTGCAGGAACGCACCACAGCCGTCTTCGTTGTCACAATGTCACCGATGGCAGTAAGCTCGAACGCTGGATTGTCAGATATGGCACCCACGCGCCCAAACTCGGTAGGTTCACCGTAAGGCCAACGGGAAATCGTCTCATGCAAAAACGAACACAGGCTATAGTTCATGTCAGGGTCACGGTTCACCACCGTCAACGACAGCGAAAACCGCCACACCCACGCCTTCACATTCCAATCCGGTTGGGACGGCGCGCCGCAATGCCATATCACAACATCATGGTCCAACGCGAACGAATCCGTATCCGCGATGGCACGGGGAAGAACAACCACACGGTCGAATCCGGCAGACTGGAAATCAACACGTTTGAAAAGCGCGTCAACCAAGCCTTCCGCATCCAACGGCGCACGCACACCCAAATCAGCCATACTTGGCCTCACTCATAATGAACTTGCCCGGAAGATGCCGTTGCGCCCAATTGTTGAAATAGCCGAACTCAAGATACGTGGCGATCTGACTGCCATCACGTCCAAGAACACTCATAATCACGGAAGTATGCGTGCCATGAGCGTGAATGGAAATATCAATGCGGTCGGCAACACTGGATTCAACAGCCCGCATGTCAGCCAACGCTTTAGCTTTGGCCTCCACCTTCTCCGCATGGGGGGCGGTGGCCTTAGCGCCGAACCTTTTGGCGATCTGCAAGTTCAAATCATGGTTGAGTCTCACATACCCCATGTTTCAGCCCCTTCCGGTGGACTAGGCGGACTCACCCTGTTATGAGCCAGTTCAGCCGCATATATGCGCCTAGCCGGAAACTCATAATGCTTCGCCACATCAGAAGAATGAGGCAAAAACACAGGACTACCATCCACCTCGAAACACGAGCCGTTAAACCAGAACCGAGAATAAAAATCCCCATGCCATTCCGGGGCGAGAACCTTCACCTGATTCATCTCACGATTACCGCCATGCTTGTCCGGCGTCGTATCCTGAGCCCAATTCTCAGACATGACACTGTTTTTTTGAGTACGGCCGATCACGCAACAGTAAACCCTATGAACGTCAGCCGTACAGTCGGCCAACAGTTCGCTAGGATTCACAGCACGCAACGCTTTGGCGACAGTCTGCGGGGCGACCATGTTCCCGTCAGCATCAAAATACTTCGGAACCGTCGTACTCCCATGACACGTGACCAAAGGAGTCATACCCTCAAACACGATCACATCACGATGAAGCAAATCCTGCGCAACATGCTTCGGCGCGGTATCACCGTCGTAAACGTGACCATTCTTAGGCTTCTCAGCATAAACAGCCATGCTCAGCCCCCATATCCGGGGTCGAGTCCCAAACTGATATGCCCCGTACCACCAACCGGATTCTCAGAACCCAACAAGACGGTACGATCATCCTTCGAGACGAAAATCCTCGGAGACGGAGAATAGCCAGGCAGGTCAGACTGCGGGTCATTCCGCGTATACGTGTACGAGCCGTTCGACTCCGACTTATACTGTTCGGCCTTCGCCAACCGCAACACCATCTCACAGACCACTTGGGCGAAATCCTCTTCACTCAAACGCCCCTTACGAAGACGCACGCGAACAAGAGGACTCACACCCAAACAAGTCAACGCAGCCCTACGACAGCGCGTCTGAACCCACTTATCGTCATACGGCGCATCATCACCGGTAAACAAGGCGGCATCCGCAGTGGCGAACTCCGCCATATACTTCACCCAATCAATATCATCAATGATCGCAGTGGACACGGATGCCTCCCGTCAATCAGGCGGTCAGAACAGTGGCCTTCAAAGTGCTGTTGGACTTGACCAGCACCGGCAGGGCGGAAGCGTTCACAAGCGCCTCATAACCCGGATTCGTGCCAGTGGAATCCAACACGACACCAACCGGGCCGGCATCATATTCACGAGTGATGCCATACACGGCCTTCTCCTTGGCCTGAGCAGTCGGACCGAAAGCGGTGTAGCCCATGGAAGTGTCACCCAACGCCGGAATCAGCAGCACAGTGTTCTCAGGGAAGAACGACTTGACCTTGCCCGGCAGCTCGATCTTCATCTGACGCGCGTACTCCTTGTACAAGTCGTCAACGATGATGACGTCTCGAATGTCGGTCATCTGGACGAGCACATACTTGAGTTCGTCATCCTTCAACAGGTTCGGCAGGGACGCCTTCGCAGTGGTCGGATAATAGTACTTAATCATGGCCGCGTTCTTAGCCAACGCACGCCATACCTTCTTGGTGGTGAGCATGATGCTCGGAGCGTCACCCTCAACAGCGTCGATCTTGTCGGCCCAGTCGCGCAAATCCTGAACCGGGTCGCCACCATCAGCCCAAGTGTTGCCGGTGTCCTTCTTAATAGTCAGAGAGGAATCACGCGCGTAATCCCACTCGTTATCGAAAGCGGAACCAGACTTCGGAGTGATCTTCGCGTCAACAGCAGCCTCAACACGGTACATCTCCAAAGTAAACGCCAATTCCTTGCCAAGACGCACGAACGCCTCACGCAGATTATCAGCGGCGGTAGGAGTGGCAACCACACCATTCACTTCCGGGTCGATAGTGAAGCTCGGAGAAGCAACACCCTTGACAATATCCTCTTCGGAAACACGATGGCGCTTACGCAACGGCAGCATCTCCGTGTACTTCTTCTTACCACCGGCGTGAGTCTCGTCATACGGTGCCTCGGCATCATATGCGGAGAACTCCATAGTGTCCACCTCAAAACGGGGCTGATTCGGAACCCAGCTGACGTTGACACCGTTCGGATTGTTCATATCAGTCAGAATCTGACCGAACGGCAAAGCGGAAGTGGCACCCTGATAAGCGCCAAGCACAATGCCGGACGCTTCGGCAGGGGTAATGAAATCCTTGTTTACCAGAGCCATAGAAAAGCCTTCCTATATAAGAAAACCCGCCACAATGGGCGGGTTGGAAAATAATTGTTTAAAACGACCGTCAGGCGAAAATGCCAGCGCTCTTCAAAGCGGTCTTCAAAGCGGCCACGGTATCCTCAGCCGGAGTGGCGATCTGCTTCACGCCACCAAGAGCATTGGTGGACGCGGCGGGAAGGGTGTAGGAGCCGGATGCGGTCACAGTGGACAGCAATTCAACATCGGAACCAGCACTGGCGTCATAGGACAGAATCAGACCATCCACCTTCGCACCGGTGATAGTAACCGGAAGCTCACCCTTGTCAATCACAGCCATGTAACGCAAGCCGGAATCAACATACTGTTCCTTCAAACCCTTACGAGTGAACTCAACCTTGACCTGAGACTCAAGGAAACCGGCAACCTTAGTCTGACGGCCATCTTTGGCATTCGGGTCATACGGGCCGAAATTATTGCTGTTGTTGATACGAGCCAGCGGAATACCGGAATACAGGTATGCGACAGTATTCTCATCATCAATGGACGCGAAATACTTGGACTCGTTATCGCCACCCACGAAAGTGGACAAGTCAAGAGTGACCTTCTTAACACCGTCAGTGATACGGTTCAGAAGCCACTTCTGCTTATCCTGGGGCGCGGTAAGGTTCTCAGTACGAACCATAGCGTTTGCCATAGGTTTACTCCTTCTTAGAATTAATCAACGAATGCTTAAGCCCGTACTCGTAGCCGCTCTTTGCGTTACCCTGCGCCGGTTGACGCAAATGCGGTGCGGAGTGGGAAAGCACTTCTTTAACGGAATCAGGCAAAGCGTTTCGCTTCGCGTCATCCTTGACTGTCGGCTCGCCCGTTTCGGACTTGCTCGGCATGAACTGAACGAACGAATCGGCCCATTTGATAATCTCGTCAGGGTCGGTTTCCTTACACAAGGCATCGAAAGCCTCGTCCGTAATCTCAGGATGCTGCTTCTGCGCAGTCAAACGGGCTATCTGCACGTTCGCCTTGGCAAGAGCGCCCTCGGTATCGGCAAGCTTCGCTTCGGCGGCATTGGCACGATCACGGTTCTCATACATCTTCTGCTCGTTCTCACGAGCCTGATGCTTCCACATGCCCAACTTCTCGGAAAGGTCATTATCGGCAGTAGTCTTATGCGCTTGAATAGCGTCGGCAGTAAGAATAGAAGTGCCAGTGTCTTTCGGCTGTGCGGTCGCGCCCGTTTCAGGCGCGTTCTGAGATGCCGCCGTTTCAGCGGTATTAGTGTTTTCATCAGCCATTCGGCTTGAATCCTTTCAATAGTGTTATGCGGCCTCGCCAAGCATCGACCGCATCTGGTTGAGCATGGTCTTCTGCCATGCCATAGCCTGTTTCAAATTCTCGGAGGGTTTGAAAGTGAACGTCCTACCCTCATATCGGAACGTCACCGGCTTGCCGGTCTTCCACACTTCCTTGTAACGCCGGTTGAACTCGATGGCACGATTCTCCATACGCCGACATTGAGACAACGTAGACCTGCGGTCGGGAGTGTCCCAAGCGTCAGAAGCCTTCGACGGAATCGGATTAGGCGTATCCTTCGCATCCTCGGCAAGAAGCACGGGGCCAAGCTCCCCATGAGTGATCGTCTTGACCTTCACCTGCTTCAACGCGGACGCGGTAGTGCCACCGGCCTCGTCGTACAGTCGTTTCAAATCCTTCTGGTTCAACTGGAATCCGGGGTCATAGTCACTGCCAGCCGGTGCGACACCGCAATGACAGTTAGCGTGCAACGGCAGCAAGTCAGCCGTCGAATACCAACGGTCAGCCGCCACCACGCACAAGCCGCAAGAACCAGTCTTGGACAGTTCAGGATGCAACACCCTGCGGTATTCCAAAACCTTGCTGCGCCGATACTTGTCAATCGTGGCACTTGTCTGCGCTCTGGACACATCCTCGTCAATAGTGGTCTGCAACCGGTTGAACGCCTGTTCAAGCCACTTGTCAACCTCACTGAACGATTCATCGGTCTTATCAGGCCAAGAACGCGGACGAATCGTAGGAGCCTTGATAGCGGCGGAACGATACGCATCAGCCGGACGCTGGGCCACAAGCCACGGGTCGGTATTGTCACGCGGAAACACGAGATTCGGCACATTGCCCTTCGGATTGACGCCGACGAGCCTTAACGTCTCATTCGCATAAGAGACACCCAATTGGCGCACCTGCTGAATCAACGCCATCTCCAACAACGCCATACGAGACGCGACAGCGAACGTCATGCCATCATTCCACCAGTCTGCGGGAGTCAACATATCCCACATCCTGTGAGCTTGACCCACATACTGGTTTACCAAAGCGGCACGAGCCTGTTCAAGCGTGTCAGACAACGATTCAAGCGTCTTCCCCGCCATCAGGACTCAGACTCGCCTTCATCAACAAGCTCACCATCAGCATTCGGCAATCCATCCACGGCGGACTGGGTTTCATCATCCCAACCCGTAGCCGGTTCCACAGCCGCGACAAGCTTCGCATCACTCTTCGAGGACTGGCCGGAAATATTGAACTGATCGGCAAACCGATTCATATCATCCTCTGCAACATCCTGAGCGGTAAAGCCCATCTTGTGCGTAAGAATCGTCCTACGTGCCAGCAAGCCACTCTGATACAACAGTTGGCAAGCCTGAGCCTGTTCAAGCGAACTGGTCGTATCCATCGACTTCCACACCATCTCGAAATTAGCGTCAACAGCATCACGTTTACCGTCGAGAATCAACGCCATACGAATCATCCGCACGATAGACTCGGAATCCAACTCGTTCATGGTCTGAACCTTGAACTTCAACGTCTCACGCTTCAACTCCGCACCATTCGCGGAACCCTGCACGTCAGGCGAAAGAATATCCAACGGGATTCCACTAGTGGCGGCAAGATGCTTAATGTCAGAACTGATGATGTTCTGCAAGCCGGTCGTATCAGTGGTCTGCGACTCCCAAATCTCCACGCCATCAGGCAACTGCCACAATGCCGCGGGGCCTATAGCGAACCGTCTCGAATAGTCGATAGGGTCGCCAGCCTCGGCAAGACTATTGATAACATCAGGGTCTTCCTCCGTGTAAGTCTGCGGAAGATCACCCTTGATGGCACGCTGCCGGAACGCCTGCATCATCGTAATGCACAAGCGGTCGAACACCTCACGGTCGATACGCTTCAACGTGGGGAAATACGGCTCGAACAATCCAAGCCCATCGATAGTACTCAAACGCACTATCGGCAAAGATTCGCATTTAAGCGCGTAATCAAAATCCTCACTGTCGGAAGATTCCCAACTCCAATTCGTACCAGCATCCCAAGTGGTGCCTTTTGAATTATGATCGTCAACGAACTTAGCCAAAGCGGAGTAATCAGCCGGGTCAACGACCGTACGCTCCGACTCCCTCGACGCGACACGGGAATACACTTTGTCAGGCTCGCCATCATCATTCCTAGTCAGCCTGAACAGTCGGATTATCTCTTTGCCATCACGGTCATCATACGTGTAAATAATCGCTGAATCCTCGTCATCGGACATCCAACATTCCCAAGGACTCAACGCATGAATCAGCCGCTTCCCGGTCGAACGGTTCACATACGCGAACGAGCAACCATAATCGCCCTTATCCGGCAACAGGCGGCGGCGCAGAAGAGCCGTAAGCCCACACTGCTTAGCCATCTGGTCAGCATCAGTATCCTTCAACGAGGAATCATCGACCTTGCGGAAACCATTAGGCTGCTGCCGGTCGGTCACGCTCTCACTGATACGACGGGCAAGATTCACCACACCCAACTGGCGCATCAGCTTGTAAACAGGAGCCGCGTCAGGGTCAACACCCTGCGGAACACTGCTCTTGTCCACCATCTCCCTACCATCCTTGAACAGCTTCAATTCGGCAAGAGCGGGCATCCTAGCAGCCCAATCACGCACAAGAGAGGTAATGACATAGGCATCATCGCCATCATTCGACGCACCGGAAATCATAAGTTGCTGGTCAGCCAATCAACGCCTCCCTCAGTAGATTCTCGACGGCACGTACCGCCGCTTCTCGTCAGCCAATTCCAAATACTTTCCACGCGCCGTATAAGCCAACAATCCAGCCATGCACGCATCAATCTTGTCCGGCGAATTAGGCGACTCCTTATAAATCGCATAACCGGTACGAGTCTCACGCCTACGCGCATTACGGAAATGATTCACCAGTCGCGGGTCAGCCAGCAAAGCAATGTCATCCTTGATGGGCTTCGACTTACGTTCAGGCTCCGTATACGGGTAACGGAACGCGGTATGCGCGTTATCCAACGCAACCTGCATGTCCTTATACCAGTTGTTCGTCCAAAACTTGATCTTGTCGCCACCCTTACGCGGGCCGACCTTCAACTTCTTCCCGTAATCCTTCTCCCAGCCGCCTATCATCTGCTCGAAATAAGCGACATCAGCGAAGAATCCGACAACGTTGTAATTGTCCATCATCCAACGCGCCATACCATCGAACGCATCACGGTTCACACGCCAAGTGGCCTTCTCAGGGCCATCAGGAGCGGATTCAAGCTTTATCAGGAACAACATGCCGTCAGACACACGACAGCCCACAAGCGCCGTCGAATCGTCCGACACGGAACCATCGAAGCCAAGAGTGATAGGCTCACGCTTCGTCACGAACCGCTGCCACGTGCCATCCAACCGAATCGAATTGAACGCCGTATGCATCTCATCCCGATACAGCATGTGCGACTGAATATCCGACTCGGTAAGCCAAGCATCATGCACGCTCGACAAAGTGTTGAAATAGTAGCGCATCGAATCCGCGGGGTCGGAATCAGGCTGGTAAATCTGGTCCATCTGACCATTCAGATCAATCCAACCATCCTTAGACGGGCCAAGCTCACCATCCCAATACGAATGGCCTTCCGGGTCCACCCCATTCTCGTCCAACACAGTCATACGGCCATCAGGCAGAATCAGATGATCTTTCCCATCCGAACTCTTCGCACTCGCACCATAAGCGACCTGCAAAGCGCGGAGAACCTTCTTCTCGTCAGCGAAATCATCCAAATCAATATTCGCATACACGTGGTCGAAATAAATGCCACTACGATGCTTTATCTTGCCCGAAGCAGTATCCCACGCATACTTGTACGACGTTTCCGCAATGGATTCCTCACCGGGCTTATACATGGTCGAGGTTTCCAAAATCCACGGGTCGGCATCACCCTTACGCTTACCGAGATTACGTTGAACCGTCTTATACATGTTGCGAAGCTTGTTCGTGTTATACAAGTGGGTTTCATCACAGGCCGCGAACGTCTCCAAACCGCCATCCTTCGACGCGGCACCACTCGTGGTCGGAACAATCTCCCCACCCTCCGGCAAACCGATACGGGTACGGCCAACATCAAGGCCAACACCCTTCAACTGGCTCAACGGCCCCTGATCGCAGTTGTAGTAAATCGAATCGAAGATATTACCCGTCTGCCCCTCGGCAGTAGCCAAACAGAGAATCTGCGGCATCTGCACCATACGGCCAACAGGCTCACCCTTCGCATACGGGTAGACCTCGCCAAGAAACTCGTAAGTCTCCCCCTCTTCCGCCCAATGGTCGAAACGACAAGGAGCCAAACCCTCGAACGCACAAATGCCAGCAGCCTTACCAGACTTGTTCTTACCCTTCGCACGCGAATAAAACACACGATTGAACCGGCGAGTACCCCACTCAGTCAACGCATAAGCGTGAAGCATGAACACGTACTCGTCCATGTCGAACGTCTCAGGCAAGCCAACGCCGCCACCACGCCCGACACGAAAGAAAGTCTCAATCCACCAGACCGCGAACATCCCCATCGAACGAGTCAAATCCTCGCCATGCAATTCGGGAATCCGCGTATGCATCAGGCACCACCGTCAATGACCCGTAAACCCAATGCGGAAGCACGCTGCCTATTACGCTGCACGTTCCGCGCACCCTCGGTATCACCCTCATACGCGGACGCCTTCATATCATCCGGCTGCGGAGCATCGAACTTCAAACGCACACGAGCCTCAGGCGTAATACCCAACGTGGCCTCACGCTGACGAATCTCAGACGCCAACATCCAACGACCCTTAGTCTTCGGACGCCAAAAATCATCCTTCAACAACGCCAAATCCTGAACCGCATACCAGTCAGCCTCAACACCCATACGTTGAGCCAACGGGCTAACACGAAGCGACTCATACCATTGCTTAGTACGATCAAGCCACTCCTGCCCATCAGGACGAACAGCGGGAAACTCCAAACCCATCGGACTATCCGGCGCACGAAGAATAGGATTCCTCGACTTCTGCGCACCACGACCATTACCAGCCACAGCCAGCCTCACAATCCGCCCGTTTCAGGCAATACGCGAAGCTAGGACGTTCCACCCTTGCAACGCTTGTGAACCAGCAGACGATTCGCCAAAGTCGCGCTATGCGACTTCTCCAACGGAACCTTCCACACGTAAGCGGCACCATCGGCACCACTCGAACCAACAACAACCGGCTTGTGGCATTTCGCACACAAGCCACCACACTTCTCAACCACCTGACTATCGGTGAACTGCTCCACCTCAATCGGCTTCTCGAAATCAGCCTCGGTAATCATCCTCGAACTAACAATCGTCTCCGGGTGTTCAGGCAAACCAGACCCGTAATCACGATGACGCTTATAGTTCACACGGCATCTATCCGAACAAAACAACTGCCCACTACGGGACATAAGAAAATACCGATGGCATTCAGGGCACGGCCTCTGACGCTCCATCCTCACCGGCGAACCGGTACGCCTATCACGGTCGTAATGCGTCCTACACAATCCACGCGCATACACCGTGTTCGGACAACCCGCCACCGCACACATGAACTCATTCACTTGAAAGCCGGGTGAGAATACCAACGCTTCTCCCTCCGACTCCTACCCTTTTCACGACGAACCTCGGCAGACTCACCCTCGGTCTTCCGCTGATGATGCCACTGACACAACACCCACAGATTCTCAGGCCGATCATCATCATGTTCAGGATTACGAACCTTATGGTCAACCTCATTCCCATACCGGCCGCACAAGCGAACATTCCCGTAATCATCCTTGACCGGCCACTGGCACCTATGCCCATCCCGTTCAAGAATCATCGCACGCACACGCGGCCAATCAGGATTGAAACGCTTCTTGCGAGCGGAACTAGACCACACCACAGTGACCCCCAAAATAAAACAGGGTTGGCCGGTGCTGAGCAGGAGAAAACACGCCAAAGGGGAAACAACCCAGCAGGAAAAGTTCTCAGATCAGCCAACCCAAGTGCTTCGGGAGGGAGTCGAACCCTCACACCTCACGGTAACGCATTTTGAGTGCGCCGCGTCTACCATTCCGCCACCAAAGCAAAACGGGAATCCCGCACACACCACAAACGCGAGATTCCCGTCAACCCACAATGAGCACCAAAGGAAACCAATGGAACCACCAAACATAGCTTTTTACCGCCAGCCACGGCGCGCGGATGCTGAGGGAGTCGAACCCCCGAACCGTTCCCGGTCGCCACCTTAGCGAGGTGGTGCAATAAGCCACTCTGCCAAGCATCCAAAAGCAAGAGCCGCCGCAACGACTCAGGAGACTATTCCCGCAGACTAGGCGGGTCAGCTAAAACTAGAGCCGCCACAACGACTCCGAAGACCTTTCCCACAACATGTGGGTAGGCTGAGCACAGCATGTTGGACTCGAACCAACACCGACGGTTTTGGAGACCGCCGTGCCACCAATTACACCAATGCCATACGTGGAAGCCTTACCCATAGACCACACGTCTACAGGCAAGACCAACCAACAAACCGCCGTTTTCGGAAGCGTCCGCCGCTTTCATCTCCCGGCAAGCCAACACCAGCGGTAGGCACTTGCCATCGGGGGAAGCGCTACTTCCCCGTCGAGCAAACCTCGGGAATCGAACCCGACACACTCCGAAGAGCCGCGCCAACAGGATTGCAAAGCCATCCCCAAAACACCAAAGCAGTTACACAGCAAATGCTGCGCCCTACGCAAAAACGCTCTTGAGAACGAAGCCATATAGACCACACTCGACAGGGACCAGCTGAAAAGACCTTGATGCAGTACAGCTACGCTCCACCACATCAACATCAATCCAAAGACCATTATACACAACATGTAGGGTGCAGTAACGGTTGCACCAACTAAATATGTAAAGAAACCGTGTGTAACGCGAAATGCGTATTTGCTGGGGAGCACATTCAGCGTCAGCACTAGAGACGCAGCGGCCCCGTTTTTTTGGCCGGGGGG
>ERZ808245.813-NODE-813-length-14179-cov-2.715307_pt1 | contig 14179 bp, 13 predicted proteins | sample MGYA00521243_ERZ808245 | MGnify/ENA primary metagenome ERZ808245 (study PRJEB31516, sample SAMN03275576) | gut metagenome | biome: mammalia-associated habitat; material: feces | host: Papio cynocephalus | place: Kenya | collected 2012-07-07 ... | reverse complement strand
TACATCGAAAGATGCAAGAGATGGGCATTAGCAAGAGTCACGTGTTCACCGCAGACGAGGATTTCATCATCCGTCGTATGTATGGCAAGTATTCAGCAAAAGCTATTGCAACTAAGATTGGAGTTGACGAGAACGCCATCTATAACCGTTGCAAGAAGCTTAAGTTAACAAAGAAAGGAGGTGCCAAATGATTGTTGTAGTTACAGCGATGGATAAGGAGTACAACCTTATAGAAAAGTGGCTAGAGAAGTCAGAAGTAAGCGATGTCACGCTTATAAAGACAGGAATTGGCAAGGTCAACGCAGCAAGCACCCTGAGTGAGTTTTTGGTTTCAACCAAAGGAGTTGATAAAGTATTATCTGTAGGTTGTGCAGGAGCAGCAATATCAGAATTAAAAGTTGGAAATATTGTTATAGGTAATTCTTATTGCTATCATGATGTGTATTGTGGGGAGCAAAACGCAAACGGTCAAGTCCAGGGTATGCCAGCTGTTTTTCCATCTGATTTCACTTCACTCAAAGAACCAGAGAGGTTTACCTTCGGAACCATTGTGACAGGTGATTGGTTTGTTACAACGAGAGAGAAGGTAGAGTCCATCAAGAATTTCTTACCTGCGTCATACAATGTATGCGCCATAGATATGGAATCGGCAGCTTTGGCACAGGTTTGTTACAAGAAAAACATCCCCTTCACATCAATTCGTGTGATAAGCGACAATCCTTTACTCCCAAACCAAGATACACAATATCAAGGTTTTTGGGACGACATGGCAGATAAAGCATTTCAAACATTAACAGAATTATTATGATACCAAGTTTTCAAGTTGATCATACGAAACTAGAGCCGGGTCTTTATGTTTCGAGAGTAGATAAGTGGGGATTGGAGAATGCAACCACCTTCGACATCCGTGTATGTAAACCAAATAAGGATATGATGACACCAGAAATAGCTCACACTATAGAGCATTTGATGGCGGACTATTTACGCAACGAAAGCCCTTTGAGCAATTCCGTTCTTTATTTCGGTCCAATGGGTTGTCTTACTGGGTTCTATTTAATCCTTAAAGGAGAATGGAACAGCAAGATTATCAGAAATTGGATAGTTGACGCTTTCAAGGCGTGCTCTAAAGCGGAACATATTCCTGGAGCATCAGAAGTGGAGTGCGGAAATTACAAGCTCAATGACTTAGAGGGAGCTAAAGAGTTATGTGACATGTATTCTGTATATCTTGCTGGAGTAAGTATAGATAAGCTTATTTATCCTGATTAACCTTTATAAGTAAGTATAAAGTATTTAATCATTAAGTATATTTCCTAAAATATATTTGGTGATTAAATACTTTTTTTTTAATTTTGCAGCATACTTATAGCTATAACTTCGTACTGGGATTTTCTTTGTATATATTGTTTAATTAAATATTTAGTTAGAATGAAAAAGAAAACGAAGTTAGTTTTTAATGTCCTGAAACTCAAGTCAAAGGCCTTGGGGTTCAATAAGGATGAGTTAGAGGGTATTGCTGCCGATGTTGCCAATAACTTTGAGCTCGACGAAGAAGCCTCGGAAGAGGATGCAAACGCAGAGATTGAAAAGCAGGTTGATGCGGTTCTTCCTTTCCTTAAGATTGCGCAGAAATCAGCGCAGCGTACTATCCAGAACTTCAAGGATAGTATTGACGATAACGATGACATTGACAATGATTCAGATGACACCGGTATCAAAAGAAACAATCACAAGCCAAAAGAAAAAGAAGAGAAGGTGCCAGCATGGGGGCAAGCTCTCATCGAGCAGAACAAAGCTTTACAAACCATGGTACTTGGGATAAAGACAGACCGTGAGTCAGATGGTCGTCGTAGCAAGTTGAAGGCACTTCTCAAAGACAAGGGTACGTTCGGAAAATCCGTTCTGAAGAGCTTTGACAGAATGAAGTTCGAGAACGAATCTGAGTTTGATGAGTTCTATGATGGTGTGGTTGAGGATTTGGCAGCTATCGATCAAGAGCGTGCGAATGAAGGTTTGGGCAAGCTCGGTGCTCCATCAGGCCCAGAGCACAAGGAAGACCCGAAGCCCGAAGTTATGAAGGACGACGAGATTGAAGCTTTAGCCGACACATTGTAACATTTAACAGTTTAGATTATGTATGGCGTAAGTGAAACGACAGTTTTTGATTCAGGCAAAGAGTCTGTAATCATCAGAAATTACGTGAACGGCATCATGGGTGGTGTCGTTCTCGACATGACAGGGTTCACTGGTGACTTTATTCAGTGCGGCCATATCATCATCCGCGACAAGTCAACAGGCGAGTACAAGCCAATGCCTGTATCGGGCAGTGCCTATGCTTCTTTGCCAGGAACTTGCGAGTATGTTGGTATCTGTATGACAACAGCACCAAAGGACACCCCTCATGTAGGTGTTATGACAGCAGGAGAGGCTAACGACAAGGCCGTTCCTTATCCTGTTGAGAGTATTAAGGAAGCCTTGAAGACAGCAGTTCCAACTCTTCAGTGGGGGCATGACGCAGTAAAGTAAGGAGGTTAGCATATGCAACAGAGTTCATTGTTTCTCAAATATATTTTGAGTTTCTTCCCAATCTTGAAGACCTTGATTGAGAAGGTTAATGGTAAGCGTAAGAACGAGCTTACCTATCTGCATAAAGATACAAGCATTCTTCGCCGTGTCTATTCTCCAGACAACAAATGGGAGGCTGACACAGTAGATACCTCTTACGTAGCAGCCGACTACGTAGCAGTTGACTCACCTGTTCCATTGAAGTCTCGTGACAAGATTTCAACAGCAAGTGGCAAGTTGCCAAAGATTGGTATGAAGAAGACCTTGAAGGAGTCGGAAATCCTTGCTCTCCGCTTGATGGAGGCACAGGGTGAGCAGGCTTCGGAGATTCGCAGAAAACTTGCACAGGATCCAGTAGCATGTAATGTCGGTGTTGACGAGCGCAACGAGTATGCACTGCTTTATGGTCTCTCCAATGGCTATGTAGCTATTCGTGATGAGGATAACCCGAAGGAGCTGCTTCGCATTACCTATCGTTACTTGGAGGACAATATCCTAGGCATTAATAGCCTTGACGATGGAATTACGGTCGCTGACTTGAAGAATTGTATCGAGCGTGCTTCCAACGATGGTAACACTATTGTTCAGTTCTGGATTAGCAAGACTAAGTTCGACGCATTAAAGAAGTCGCAGGATGCACGTGAGCTTGTGGCTAACTACCGTGGTCAGACTTACGATTCTCAGACGAAGCTCCCTGTTCCTAACGCAAGCGTATTCCAAGAGGCGTTCTTGGATGAGACCGGCGTTTCATTCCGAATTATCAATCGTACTGTTCGTTTGGAGCAGGATGGTGTTAAGAAGAGCGTCAAGCCTTGGAACAACAACATGATTATTGGTGTATGCTCCAATATGATTGGTGCCCTCGTTTACGGACAGGTAGCTGAGGCAACAAACCGAGTGGCAGGTGTCGAGTATCAGCAGATTGACTACAAGCTCATTTCTCAGTACTCAACCACAGACCCTTTGCGTGAGACTACTGCTATCCAGGCATACTGTCTCCCGGTTATCGAGGACGTTGATACAATCTATCAGATTGATACAACTAAGGCAGACCCTGTCGTTGAAGTTAACAAGGAAGAGGAAGCCAAGGACTCTGACGATGTCAAGGTAACCATTTCGGGGCAGGCATATAAGAAGCCAGAGGCTATCGCGACATTGAACGGTCTCGGTGCCTCTCTTGCTAGCGATGCTTCTGACAAGGATGTGATTGAAGCCTATAACGCTCTTCCTCCTGTGAAGAAGAAGCAGTTCACGGACAATGCCGAAAAAGCTAGTGAATAATTATGAAGACAATCGGACAAGCTTTAGTGGATGAAATCCACATTCCTATCCCCTATGGGTTCATCGAGAACGCTTGCATCAAGCGAGACCTAAACATAGAGGATGAGTTTGATAGTGCAGTAGCCAAAAGCGATGCCTATAAAGGAACGCTTGCCGATTGTCTGCTATCTCTCATACAAGCCGTTAGCTTCTCCGAGTCGGACAAATCCATCGGTTCCCTCTCGGAAGACCAGCGTAAGGCTATTTTAGTTCAAGTGAATAGATTGTATAACGCTATCGGGGAGGAGGAGGTAACACTCTCTCCTCAGCCGACTGTTTACATTAATTGCTGATGAGTCTATTGAGTTTCCACGCTTCCAAGCTGTATCGCCAATCCAAGGTTGATGGCTACACTGATGATGATGGCAACTACCATCAAGGGAAATCCGAATGGCAGTTCTGTTGTGATTGTGATGTCGTTCCAGCAGGAGAGGCGAATAAGATAGTCATTCCAGATGGGTCTATTGATTACTACTCCTATGAGGTGTACAACCTCCCTGTAGGACTTAAAAAGTTCGAATACGGGGATTTTGTTAAGCTAGTCCTTTTAGAAGGCGAGGAGGTAATCAGAAAGGTTAAGGGATTCCACCGTTATCAACTTCAAAGTAAGCTATGGGTATAAGAATGACAACAAGCGCAGCCTCTCTTGATGCCTTCCTGCAAAGGGCCGCAAGGAAGTTACAAGAGAATGTGTTGAAAGCACTCAGCAAGCTAGGCGACGAGTCTGTGGTTAGAATACGTAACAGGTCTGCAAAGGAAAGTTGGATAGATCATACGGGAAACCTCAGAAGCTCCATAGGATTCGCTGTATATGAGCAAGGCAGCAAGTATATGGAGTCAGCCTTTGCACAGGTTCTAGGTGGATCTGACGGCTCAGCAAAGGGCAAGAAGATGATAAATGACCTGGCAAAGGAATATTCCAAAGTTTACGCTTTAGTTGTCGTTGCCGGCATGGAATACGCTGGTGAGGTTGAGGCACTAGAAAGTAAGGACGTTCTCGCTTCTACGAGGTTATGGGCCACCTCGGTCGTAGAGCAACGTATAAATACTGCGATAGACTCAGCAATCAATGAAATCAATAAGTGGAAGTTATGAAATCAGACGGAGCAATCAAAACAGATGTATATCGCTACATCAACAAGAGTGGATTTATGAGCAATGTCAACGGCAAGCTGTCGAAGACCAAAAGACCTCATAATTCCCATGCCGAGGACGTAGTAATTTCCATCTTGGCTAACGAGGGAACGCAGCTACAAAAGGCAATCGTAAATGTAAATATTTATATACAAGACTTAGACGTAGAAGGTCAGTTTGAGGAGAACACCATCAGGCAAGACGAAATTTGCGAAAAGTCTTGGAAACTCTTAGAAAAGTTCAGAACTGACGAGTATGTTGCTCATGCCATTGAGCAGAGAGTTTACACTACAGAGTCGGGTGAACATGTAATAAATAATCAAGTTGAATATAAACTTATAAATGAGTAAATTATGTCAGTAACAGCATGGGGCAAATGCTCTATTTTCGTTCAGCCAGTAGGTTCACAAAAGAACGAGTGGGACAAGCTCGACACACCAAAGGAGGACACCACTCAGGTTAATCCTACAAAGGGTGATACCATGACGCAGACCGAGGAAGGTGGCGGAACAGTTGACCGTAAGACAAAGAAGTCCACTTACGAGTTGGTCTATCAGCTCTTCGTCAAGAAGGGAATCGCACAGCCTTTCAAGACCATCGACGGTGTTATCGAAGGTAACTATCGAGTTGCGGTTCAGCCAGAGGATGCTGAGTTGCCAGGCGTTTACATGGGTAACACCACCATTGGCGCAGAGGAAGCATTCACGTCAGCAGATGGTGCTCTCATCACCTACACACACTCTGCACTCATTCCAGAAGGCGATGTGGTAGCAAAGACCACAAACGCTAAGAACGAGGACGTGTATTGCGCTTACCGCTGGCGTGTTATCACTGCAACAAAGGGTGCTAGCAACAAATACGCTTTGAAGTTCAGCCATCCACAGGACGGTGCAACAGCTCCAACGGAAATTAAGGAGACCTATTCAGGATCCGAATAGCGCATATTCTAATATCCCTTCGCCGATTGAGGGTATCAGTCGGCAACCTACCCAAGTAGCTCAGTTGGCCAGAGCGAGGTCAATAGTCCGTCAGTCATGTAAATCCACAGACCTTCAAAAGGTGGTTTAAAGGCGCAGGTTCGAGTCCTGCCTTGGGTGCTAATATTTAAATTCGAGTGATATGAAAGAATTGGGAATCATAATATCGAACGTACTCACCGACATGCCGATAGGCTTTGACGATGAGAAGGGTAATCATTTCAACATTTACCCGGTCACATTGGGTAAGATGTATCTTACCTCTCAGTTGGTAGATAGCTTGGAGCTAGACAAAGAGTTACTACGAGTCAATCCATTCCTGGAGGCGTTACGCATTGTGAACGCCAAGAGAGAGGAATGCTGCCGACTTATCGCATATCACACGCTCAACACCAAAAAGGACATTCTCAACAACACATTGGTAAGGGCGCAGCAGAAGCTAATATCTTTCTTCTCCAACGAAGACATAGCAACTCTTCTCATATCCATCCTAAAGAATAATTCCTACCAAACGATAGAAGAAGAAACCGGAATGGTAGAAGAAGCCAAGCGTATGGCAAAGGTCAACGCTGCAAAGAAGTCTTCCAATCAGTTCGTTTTCGGAGGCAAGACCATTTGGGGCTCGCTCATAGACGCAGCTTGCGAGAGATACGGGTGGACGTTCGACTACGTGGTATGGGAAATATCATATAACAATCTGACTCTCATGCTGAAAGACAAGGTTACTTCCATCTATCTCTCAGACGAGGAGATGAAGAAGTCACACATCGTAGGAGCAAACGAGGAGGTTATCAACGGCAATGACAGGGAGGCTGTTATGAGGGCGGTGAAAGAGTCCGAGGCTGAGATTTAACCGATTGCCACCTGCGCACGCACGCGAGAGTTACCAAATCGAACACTCACTTTGGGTGTTTTCTCGGGATTTCTTTATAACTAAGTATAAATTTGAGGAAAAATAGAACATTATGCCAAGCATTAAATTCGATACAATCGTCGAGACTGCCAAGGTTGTTTCGGGATTCCGAGACATTCAGAACGCCGTTCATCAGACCGCAGAGAGGGTCGAGAAGGACGGCAAGTCCATCGACGATGTAATCTCCAATATACAGAATAGATTCAATATCGCCATTGGTGGTTGGAGCATAGGCAAGTTCGTCAACCAGATGATGCAGGTCCGGGGTCAGTTCCAACAGACGGAAATGGCATTCAAGACCATGTTGCAGTCAGAGGAGAAAGCGAACGCTCTTATGCAGCAGATGATTCAAACCGCTGCCATCACTCCATTCGGCGTGGAGGACGTTACCGAGGGAGCGAAGCAGTTGCTAGCCTTCAACGTGGCAGCCGAGGATGTCAACAAAACCTTGATAGGGTTGGGCGATGTAGCGGCAGGCATGGGCTTGAACCTCTCCGATTTGGTTATGCTCTATGGTACGACCATTGCTAAGGGAAAGATGGATACTATGGACTTGTACCAATTCCTCAACCGAGGCATTCCTATCGCCGACTCCCTTGCCAAGGTGATGGGGCTTGACGTTACCAATGCCATCAAGGAGGTTCAGAAGCAGATCAAGGCAGGCAAGGTCACAAGCGATGTGTTCATACAGGCTATGCAGAACATGACTGCCGAGGGAAGTAAGTTCGGTGGCTTGATGGAAGCCCAGTCAAAGACAATCACTGGTCAGATAAGCAACATTAAGGATGCCATCGAGCAGATGTTCAACGAGCTAGGTAAGTCACAGGAAGGAGTAATCAACACTGGGCTGAATATCGTTTCCACTCTCGTTGAGAATTGGGAGACCGTAGGAAAGGTGCTTATGACGGTAGTAACCGCTTATGGAGCTTACAAGGCTGCAGTGATAGCAATGATAGCCGTATCAAAGGCGCAGATTGCCTGGGAGAGCGCAAAGGCATTCATTTCCCTTGCTAAATCCATAACAACAGCAAAGGATGCGATGGCTCTATTCAATCTCGTTTCCTCGTCAAACGTTTTGGGTCTTGTATTAGGCGCAGTCGCTGCTGGTATAGCAGCTTTTAACCTATTCGGCAACAGTGTGGAGGATGCGGCGACCAAGACAACAAAGTTCACAGAGAGTGCAAACGAGGCTTCCAGCAAGGTCGAGACCCTGGTTTCCATCTTAAAGGTTGCCAAGGAAGGCTCAAAGGTTTACAAGGACACCATCAAGGAACTGTCGAACATATACGATAATTACGGCATTCAGATTGACAGGATCAAGGAGGATGAAAGTAACCTCATAGATGTCAAGCAGCAGGAAATAGACAAGTCCAACCAACTCATTGAGCAAATCAAGTTGGAGGCAACGGAGCGCAATCGTGCCAACGCTATCTCCAAGGCTAACGAAGATTATAACAATCGTGTAGATGCAGCCCAACAGAGCCTTTTGGATAAGCTCAAAGACTACGGTAACTCCAGTAGCGGTATCGCCGTAGGAATCGAGAACATAGTTTCTGACAAGGTTATCAAGCAGTTCGATGAGTTGACACAGAAGATGTCTGGGCTTAATGAGCATTCCAAGGAATACCAAAAGTACTTGAAACAGTACAACCAGCTTGAAGGTTCTCTCATTGCGGAATCAGAAAAGCTTGCCAAGTCTTTCGGGTTTACAGGTGACAAAACAAAAGATGCTCGTAAGGCTTTGGTAGGTTATTTATATGAGTTACGAGCTTCCAAGAAAATTCATACAGAAGAGACGGATAACGTCAACAAGGCAGCCGATGCCACAGAGGACTTTGGTGATAAGGCTACCTCTACCAAGGATAGAATTAAAGCCTTACAGAAACAACTCCAAGGAGCAGGAGAAGACGTTCACACCCTCTACAATAGAGTCAAGGAGTTTATGCAGAACTATTCTGACAACAACATAAACTTCCACGTCAACTTCGATGCTAAGATACCAGGGTGGATGCAGAACATGAATATCCCGGAGCTTGGTCGGTTAGGCAAGTATTTCTCAGCATTGGCTAGAGACCTTGCAAACAACAAGAAGTCCGGTGCCAAGGTCAACGGCAAATGGATGTCAACCAACGAGATTGCACAGCGTGGTTACGACTACACCCACGCAGCCAATGATAAGCAAACGAAGGTTGACGAGGATAACAAGCGTAAGCAGCGTGAAAAGGAAGAGGCAGAAGCCAATGCCAAGAAGAACGCTGCCAAGGCAAAGAAAGCTGCCTCAGATGCCAAGAAGCAAGCGGAAGACCGCAAAAAAGCCCAGGAAGAGCTGAACGAGGATTTGAAGCAGCTTCAACAGGAGAATACAGACAACGACATATCTCAGATGCGTGAAGGCACTGAGAAGAAACTTGCCGAAATCAAGAACGACTACGCAAAGCGCAAAGCCGAGATTGACAAGCAGGAAGCCGAGTTCAAGAAGAAGAACAAAGAGGCTGGCAAGAAAGAAACCCTCACCACCGCCCAGTCTGATGCCCTATCAAAGGCAAGAGACCTCGCTACCAAAGACTACAACAAGAAGTTGGATGAGGTGAATAGAGAAGCCCTTACCTCAATGCGTGACTACTTGAAGGAATACGGCACGCTATATCAGCAGAAGCAAGCCATTGTCGAGGAATACGAGGAGAAGATAGCCAAGGCTCAGACGGAGGGCGAGAAGAAAACCCTCCAACAGCAGAAGAAGAAAGCACTCGCCAACTTTGACTACGAAAGCATATCCATGGGTATTGACTGGAAGGGTCTTCTTAGCGGTGTGGGCTCTATGAGCAAGGAGATGCTCCAACCTATGTTCGACAAGCTGGATGCTTACACTAAGACAGACAGCTTTCAGCAAGCGGACACTCAGACACAACAGAAGGTCGTTGACCTCATGCAGGAGATACGAACATACCTAGGAACGGACCAGAACGCAACGTGGGAAACTCTCGCCCAATCCATACAGGACTTCAATCAATCCGTAGCTGAGTACCAATCTGCAGTCGAATTGGAGAACATGGCTCAGAAAGAGCTGGCTCAATCTAAGTCTGACTTGAAGGACGGCAAGATTACTCAACAAGCCTTCGACAACATCAAGGCGGCAACCGACGATGCAAGCGAAGCTGTAGTCAAGGCAAAGGAGAAAATGAATACCTTTGGTGTTCAACTCAACTCCACAACAGAGGCTGTCAAGAACTACACATCTGGTCTCACCGCTGCACTCAATAAGTTAGGGACTTGGAAGGGAGCGGAAGGCTTTTCGGGTGTTCAAAGTGCCGTAGGGAACATAGATGCCTTGAAAGGCGCTCTTGATGAATCCCTCTCCACCATGGCAAACGGAACAGCAAAGACGTTGGGTAACTCAATATCAAAGTCACTAGGTAGCACCCTCAGCTCTATTGGAAATGGAATAACAGATATTATGGGTAGTGCTCTTGGTTCCATTGTTGGAATAGTCGCCCAGATACCGAAGCTTATCCTCAACCTTGCAAGCTCCATCAAGAGTTTCGTCACAGGCATCCTCGATTCATTCACGGAGCTTTTGAAGTTCGAGTGGTTGTCAGACTTGGTTGATAGCATTCTCGCTTCTGTAGGCAATCTGATAGATGCCATCTTCGACTTACCAGAAAACCTCTTCCACGCTCTCGAAAGCATAGTAGTGGATGGTGTAGGTGGTCTTCTTGATTCAGTTGTAGGTCGCATAGGAAACGTCCTCTCATTCGGAGCACTCTCTTCGGATGGTCCATCCGCTTGGTTCGAGAACTCCAACGCGAAGAAGGTGGCTGAGACGATTGAGAACCTCACAGAGAGAAACGAGCTATTGCAGCAGTCTATTGAAGACCTAACGGATGCAATGAATAAATCCTATGGCTCTAAGGCTACGAGCTACTACGAGCAAGCATACAAGAATCAAGAGGAAACGAACCAAAATTATCTCGACATTGCAAAGGCTCAGGCAGGGTATCACGGTTCGCACCACTCATGGAACGCTTATTGGAGCGGATTCAATTCCGATGAAACGAGTTGGATCAAGAAGAACGTTAAGTCAGACTTCAATGGTGATTTGTTCTCCCTCAGCCCAGATGAAATGAAGCTACTTCGTGGCAACGTGGAGATATGGAAGCATATAGAAGACACTGGCAAGGGTAACTATGGCGGTAGGCTCACAGAGAAACTGAACGACTACATCGACCAAGCAGGGAAGCTGGAAGAGTTGTCAGAACAACTGAAGGAGAACCTCACTCAGATTTCCTTTGATAGCATGAAGGACAGCTTTATCAGCAACCTCATGGATATGAGCAAGTCGGCACAGGACTTCTCTGACGATTTTGCGGAGATGCTTCAAAAGGCTCTCCTCTCCTACTCTATGGAAGACCTCATCAATGGTGACTTGAAGAAGCTCTATGACGATTGGGCGCAAGCTATCAAGGACAACAATGGTCAGCTTACCGATGCAGACATAGATGCCTTCAACAAGCGTTATGATGATATTGTTGCCGAGGGTATCAAGAGACGAGACGATTGGGCGAAAGTAACTGGCTACACTGGCTCATCATCATCACAATCAGCCACAAGCGGAGGTTGGTCTTCTATGGGACAAGAGACAGCAGACGAGCTGAACGGTCGCTTCACAGCTCTACAGATAGCAGGAGAGACCATATCACAGAACGTGGCTACCAACGTTGAGCAGATGGAAACCATCGTTACTCTTGGAATCTCCACCAACGGAGCAGTCCTGGAGATACGGAATATGATGATAATGACCAATAGCTATCTGGAGGATGTTGTTAAGTATGCAAAACTTACCTACAATGACTTTGGAAGCAAGTTGGATGATATGAATAACAGATTAAAGAATTTTTGACCTACATAGGCTTATCGCTCGTCAGCCCTTACAACTATACTCAACAATAGGAAAAGTGGCTCACAGCGAAGCCTATGAGGTTATTTAATGATTAAATAGATATGCTTAAAGGACAACTTTACATAAACGGCAAGGATGCCTACTCTACTTGGGGCATATTCATGGACGATACCGCCCTTAGCACGCTTATGACCCCTGCGCCAAACAAGGAGTTCGTCAGCAACAAGTATCGTTCAAAGGACGGCAAGAGGGTTATCAGACACAATCCACGATTGGACGAAAGGGAGATAACGCTATCCTTCAATATGTCTGCTAAGTCACCCGAAGAGTTCCTTGCAAACTATGGCAAGTTCTGCTATGATGTACTAGCGACAGGAGAAATGGTTATCCACACTTCCTTTCAGCCTACGATATGGTATCGGTGTATCTATCTTTCTTGCACTCAGTTTAGCGAGTTTATTCGGGAAATGGCTAAGTTCAGTCTAAAGCTTAACGAGCCAGACCCAAGCGACAGAGGTGAAACAAGTAAATACAACGTAGTATGATTCAGATAAAAAGAAATAACGAGGTATTCTTTACATTGGAAGATGTATGTGAGGGTTCAAAACTGTCTCGTCAGCTTATGGACCACCATTACATCGTCTTGAAGTTTTCCACAGAAGAACCAGTGTACTTTGAGATTGGCGATTCTGTAGAGATACCAGACTTTGGCTATTTCGAGCTAACATCAGCCTACTTTCCGAAGCATAATGAGGAAACAGACGGATATGACTACGAAATGCAGATGGATGCATACTATATGGCTTGGAAGAACAAAATCTGCAAGTATCGACCACAGTATGGTGCTAATGAGACTTCTTTCAATCTCACAACTACTGTAGATGTTCACTTGGGTGTTATACTTGGCAACCTAAAGGCTCTTGGTTTGAAGTACAATGGCAAGGATTTCTCCGTGGACTACACTACCTACAACAAGAACGTGTTTGATGTAGATAAGCGTTTCTTGGTAAGCTACGACTCTATCAGCATAATTGATGTCCTCAATGCCATCTGTGCCGAAGAAGCACTTAACTGCGAATGGTGGATAGATGGCTCTATTATATACCTTGGTTACTGTGAAATGGTAGGGCAAGTCACCTTCGAGCAAGGTGTTAATATGCTCACCATGTCTCAGTCCGAATCCAAGTCAAGCTACATCACTCGATTGTACGCATTCGGCTCAGACAAGAATATTCCTACAGGATATTTCACTGGCTCGGATGCGGACGTTACCACAGACGGTGTGGCTGCCGATTACCTCATGCTCCCTAACAAGGAGGTTGATGAAGAAGGCTTCTACTCAAAGGATGGTTATCTAGAGAATATCAATGTAGTAAAGAATGACAAGCAAGCTATCGAGGGTGTAGTGAAGTTCGATGATGAATATCCAAAGGTAGATTGTTCAGTAAGTGCTATTAGAACATACGACAGCACCGTAGAGAATGATGATGGTACCAAGAACACAGAGACTTTTTGGCAAGTGGCATCTAATGATTCATTCGCTACCAACTTCACTGTATCATGGATTAAGCGTAACCTCACACTCATGATCAAGTTCACTAGTGGTGCTCTTACAGGCATGGAGTTCGAGGCAAGCTTCAAAATTATCGAGCAAAAGAACTATTTCGAGATAGTAGCAAATGAGACCTATGGTCGCAAGCTTCCGGACAAAGTCCTATGCCCAAAGGTTGGAGATAAGTTCTTCCTCTACAACTGGGATGCAACAAAGGTAACAGAGACAAGCCTTATACCCGAAGCGCAAGAAGCACTCTACGAGCGTGCGAAGACCTACTACAAGAAGTCGATGATAGATAACTCCAACTTCACTTGCGAAATGGATGGAGAGAAGTTCTTCAATAATGGAACGTTTGATTACCATCCTCTCGGTGAGCAGGTGAAGCTGATAAACCCGATGTTCTCTGATACCGACAAGGACGGAAAGCACTATCGCAACTCTCGTATCATCGGTATGGAGATTAATCTGGACATTCCTTACGACAACCCTCAGTACATCGTAGGAGAGAAGGCTTCGTATAGTCGTTTAGGACAATTAGAAGACAAGGTTGACTCCATCACCGTAAATGGCATACAGATAGGTGGAAGCGGTTCTGGTGGAAGCGGTGTTTACGTAATTGGTATGAACGACTCGACACCAGCTACCGATAGCAACGTTTATTCTGCAAGGCGATCAAGACTTGAATTCCTCTCCAAGCTCACCGACGACACAGCCCAAGGCTTGATAACCTTTCAGAAGGGTTTCCACTTAGGCTCTGACGGACGCTGGTACTGCGATGCGAACGGCAAGGCGGTGCTTTCGCAGGTTATCCTCGACAT
>ERZ808245.812-NODE-812-length-14187-cov-3.800028_pt1 | contig 14187 bp, 14 predicted proteins | sample MGYA00521243_ERZ808245 | MGnify/ENA primary metagenome ERZ808245 (study PRJEB31516, sample SAMN03275576) | gut metagenome | biome: mammalia-associated habitat; material: feces | host: Papio cynocephalus | place: Kenya | collected 2012-07-07 ... | reverse complement strand
AATGTTTGAAGAGTGTGATAAGTTAACCGAGCAAGCATACAATCAATATATGAAAAAAACATTTATCGAACCGTATAGTTTTGTTGGTAATGCCAATATAGTTGAAGGGGACAAAAATGAAGCCTTTGTTGTTACTATAAAGGGATATTCTTGTATTATTAAACAACAAGATGAAGATAAATATAATGTAGAATATTATATTTATGACAATATAGTTGCACCTATTTCAGCCAATACAATTATGGGTGAAGTAAAAGTAACTTTTGATGGTGAAACGATTTATGAAGATAAATTATATTCAACTAGTGAAATTAAAAATATCAATTTTAAAAGTAAATTAGATACAATTATACAGAGTTGGTTTATATAATAACATTTTATAGTAATTGATATAATAATAAAATATTTTAGCATAACACTAAAGTGTTATGTTTTTTTATTTGATTAAAAATCTTTTATGTATTAAAATTGTAATGTATGAGAATAAATCGTTTTTTAGCACAATGTAATATAGGTAGTAGGCGTAAAGTAGAAGAATATATTGTCAGCAATAGAGTATCAGTTAATGGTAAAATAGTTACTGATTTAAGTACCCAAATTTTACCCACAGATATAGTTAAATTTGATAATAATATCGTTAAACCTAGTAATGTAAAATTGTATTATCTTCTTAACAAACCAAGTGGATATATAACATCTGTAAGTGATGATAGGGGACGTCATACTGTATTGGATTTAATTGAGCAGACACCTGAACATATTTTCCCTGTGGGTAGATTGGATTATAATACAGAAGGAATGCTGATTATTACCAATGATGGGGATTTTGCTAATCAACTTATTCACCCAAGTCATGAGATTAATAAAGTTTATCAAGTAATAATTAATACACAACCTTCTATAGACCAATTAAAACAATTGGAAGAAGGTGTAAAAATCGAAGAAGATTTTGTTACAAGTCCAAGTGTTATTACTAATCAACATAAACTTAATAATGGTACTTATCAATTAGATATTACTATTCATGAAGGTAAAAATAGACAGGTTAGAAAAATGATGAATGCGGTTGGACTAAATGTATTATATCTAAAACGCATAAAAATTGGTGGATTACCTTTGGGAAATTTGCCTTTAGGTAAATATAGAAAGTTGTCTAATTCAGAAATAAATTTGCTTTTAAAAAAGGAGAAATAATTATGATTAATATTGCTATTGATGGACCAGGTGGGTCTGGTAAAGGTGTAGTATCAGATAGACTAGCAAAACTGCTTAATGTTTGTCATTTAGATACAGGTGCAATTTATAGAGCAATAGGACTATATTGTTATCAAAATAATATAGATCCAACTAGTGAGAAAGAAGTGGGAGAAGCACTAGATAAAATGAATATTACTATTGATTTTGTTAATGGTGAACAATATACAAACCTAAATGGTGTTTGTGTAAATTCGATGATAAGAACTTCAACCATATCGGATTATTCTTCTAGAAGTTCCGCTTTAAAAATTGTTAGAGATAAAGTAAAACATCTTCAACAAGATTTTGCTAAAAATAACAATGTAATTATGGAAGGAAGAGATATTACTACCGAAATTCTTCCTAATGCTAAATATAAATTTTTCCTTACTGCATCTCCAGAAGTCAGAGCACATAGAAGATTAAAAGATTTATTGGCTAAAGGCGAAAATATTACTTTTGAAGAAGTATTAAAAAATATCAATGAAAGAGATTATCGAGATTCTCATAGAGAATTTGGTAAATTGCAACTTGCTAAAGATGCTATTTTAATTAATTCTGATAATTATACAATTGATGAAGTTGTTGCAATTATGTATAGCAAAATAAACGAAAGAGTTTAAGGAGTAAACAATGTTATTTTATCTACTTTGGTTTCTATTTTATATTCCACTTTGTATTGTTTACCCATGTCGAGTTATTGGTAAAAAGAATCTTCCTAAAAAGGGAAGAGTAATATTTAGTGCTAATCACCAGACACTTAATGATCCTATTATTGTTGCATTGAAATTAGGCGGTAGACGTAGGTTTCATTTTATGGCGAAATCACCATTGTTTGACAATAAACTTAAAGGCGCTTTTTTGAAAAAAATGGGTGCATATCCTGTTCATTGTTGTTCTAGTGATGTAACTGCAGTTAAGACTACTTTGAAATTGTTAAGAGAAGAAAAGGCTGTTTGTATTTTCCCAGAAGGTGCGAGATTGGTTACTAGTGAAGCCAACGAACTTAAACATGGTGTTGCTATGTTCTCATTACGAACTAAAACTCCAATTGTACCCGCATTTTTTGTTAAAAAAACTATGGCTTTTGTTCCAAATAAATTAATTATCGGTAAGCCTATTGAATTGTATAATATGGAGCAATTTAAAGATAAACGAATTGATAAAGAATTATTAGATGAAGCAAGTAAAATTATCAAGAAAGGCATTATGGATATTCGTAACAATTATCAAAAAGAACAACAAGAAAAAAGACTAAAAAAGTTAAAGAAAAAATACAATAAACTAGTAAAAAATACAGAAGAAGAATAATAAAATGACTCAGTAAATAGTAAAAAATATACTGGGTCTTTTTACGTAAATATAATTGTGTATGTGATTTTTATATAAATACCATTAAATTTGTGTTAATATATTGTTGCATAAGGCAGATAATAATTTTTAAAATTAAACATAAACTAATTCAGGTGAATCAATGAATGAGAATAAAAAACTAATAATTAATATGATTACATATCCCATTGTTTTTATTATAACATCACTAATTATTGAAATGGGGACTTTTTTATCATTAGGATTTAATATTGTACCGCAGTATTTTTTGTTGGATATTTTTATTATCCTTGTTTTTGCGTCAATTATTTTTGTTACGTCTAATAAAATAGCACAATTTGTATTAACTATTGTTTTTTTAATAATTCAATCCATGATAAGTTATGTTAATATTACATTGTATTCCATTTATGGTGATTTATTTAGTTTTGATTTGATTGTGTTGGGTGCAGAAGCATTTTCAGTATTTGATCCTTCTTTTATTAAGTGGAGATTTATTCTATTTTTGTTATTTGTACTCGGTGCTGCCATTACATACATGTCGTTTAAATTGAAGGATAAAATCAAATATAGATTTAAGTCCTTTACAGCAGTTATTGTGCTTTTGATATTTATTGTGTCTCAAGGGATTTCTATTGGGGGATATTTTATTCAAAAAAGTTGTTTAAAACAAAATAATTCAAGTTTGTATTCTCAATATTTTGAAAATGATTTAACTATGTATAATAGACAATTTATTAAATCTGAATCTTTGAAAAAATTTGGCACATATCCATATTATATTAAAAATTTATTAAATATGGCATTTGGTGCTGACAATTATAAACAATACGATAAAATTAAAGAATATGTAAGTAATAATGTCTATCAAACAAATTCTGACACGGGACTACTTAAGGACGATAATGTTATTATTATAATGTGCGAAAGTCTTGAATGGTATGCTATTAATCCAGTTTTAACTCCTAATTTATATCAATTATTTAATAATGGCTATAGTTTTGATAATTATTATAGTAAAAGTAAGACTAATTACTCTGAAATGGACGTTATATTGGGTAGTGTTCCTACAGATAATGCTTTTACTAATAGTTGGCATAATTCTTCTTCTAGTTTGTTGGGTAATGATTTATGTTTTACATTGCCTAACAAATTTAAAGACAATGGTTATGAAAGTATTAAATATTTTCATGATAATACTGGGGATTTTTATGCTAGAAACACAACACATACTACATTTGGATTTGATGATATAGTGACTTTAGAAGATATGGATATCGCTAATAAAGCCGATGGTCTAATAGGTCATAGTTCTTCTTATACTAGAGACTCTGATATGTTTGAAAGTTGTAAAGAAATCATGGCACCAGCAAATAAAAAGTTTTTTAGTTTTGTTACTACGATTACTTCACATGGACCATATAAAGAGAGTAATAAATTAAATGCAGAATATGAAACTCTTAATAATGGTAAATTAAATGAGTATATAGATTGGCTCGAAAATAACACAAATTATACATATCCTAAAGATAAAAAATTTCAAAGATATTTATTCAATTATTTGGCTACTACTATGGATTTAGATAAAGGTATTGGCATATTAATAGATTATTTGAAAGGTAAGGGAATATATGAAAATACAACGTTGGTTGTTTATGGCGACCATAATGCTTATTATCATGACCTTGCATATAAAATGCGTAATGTAGATAAAAGTGATTATAAGGTGTCAGAGTTATATAGAGTACCTGCCGTAATATGCTCTACAAAACTTGGCAAATACAATTTGAAGGCTTTTAGTTGTCCATACAATCTAGCACCTACAATTTTAGATTTAACAGGTATTAAGTATAATAATCAGTTGTATATGGGGTATTCTGTATTTAATGAAAACTTTATCGATACAATATTTGTATCACAAATAGGTGGTATATTTGGAGATAAAATATATTCTGACAATGTGACTCAAATATCTGCAAGTGAAACATTGACCAATGAAGAGATAGAAAAATTTAAAAAGAATGCAACTATTTTTTACGATAAACAATTTAATATGAATTTGGTATATAATTCTAATATATTTAAAAAATTTCCAGAATTAAAAAATTTTGTTTAAAAGAAAAATATAATTTATTTATGATTACAAAGGATTTAATATGAAGGATTTACATATACACACAAAGTATTCTGACGGCGAATACAACGAATTTGACATTATTAAAAAAGTGAAGAATGCAGGAGTTACGGAGTTTGCTATTTGTGACCATGACACTATAGAAGGTAGCGAAAAAGTAAGTCAATTGTTAAATAATGACTCTAGTATTATATTTCATTCTGGTGTAGAGTTAACAAGTCGAGTTAATGGCTATGATAATGGCATTAATGTACATATGCTTGCTAGGGATTTTGATTATGATGAGCCAGGCATGAATCAATTAATATCAAAAATTTCTAATTTAAGAAAACAAAAGATTGATAGAATGGTAAAATTTATTTATGAAAAGTATCATGTACAACTTGGTAAAAAAGAAGTTGATAATGTCGTTAAAAGTACTAATTCAGTAGGTAAACCACATATGTATAAATTACTATGTAATCATGGTAATTATGATAGACGTGAATACTATAGAATAATGGACGAATTAAATTCTGATGATTTAAGATTAGATGCGATAAATGTAATTAACACTGTGCATAAAGGTAAGGGGAATATTACGTTGGCACACCCTATTGAAATAATGGGAGAATATAATTATAATTATGAGCAAATTGATAAATTAGTAGCATATTTAAAAAGTTATGGATTAGATGGTTTAGAAACACGACATTCAAGCCAAACCGAAGAAGATTATCAACAGTTTAGTAAAATTGCTAAAAAGTATGGTTTGATTGAGACATGTGGAAGTGATTATCATGGAGAAAATGTTAAACCTGATGTGCGTATAGGTGTTTGCGAAAAGACAATCAATACTATGACAAAATAATACTTAATTATTATGAATTATAATAAAAAAGAGACCTAGCATCAGGTCTCTTTTTTATGTGGAATATATATATTAACGATAAAATAGTGTAATTGGAAATGTTAGTTAAATAACTATTAAATAATAAATGAATAGGAGAGAAGATATAAAAAAATACTTGAATGAATCAAGCATTAATTTTATTAGTGGTGGGCAAGGATGGATTCGAACCACCGAAGTCAGAGACAACAGATTTACAGTCTGCTCCATTTGGCCACTCTGGAACTTGCCCAAAACTAAAAATGGAGCTGGTGATAGGAATCGAACCTACAACCTGCTGATTACAAATCAGCTGCTCTGCCAGTTGAGCTACACCAGCGTATAGTTTATATTATGGTGCCTCGGGGCGGAATCGAACCACCGACACGAGGATTTTCAGTCCTCTGCTCTACCGACTGAGCTACCGAGGCACATAATAATTAATAATATTACAGGTTAGGGAAGTTATTTCTTTAACCTATAATAATGGCGACCCGGAAGAGATTTGAACTCTCGACCTCTAGCGTGACAGGCTAGCGTTCTAACCAACTGAACTACCGGGCCATATACATATTATAAATAATTTAAAGAAATAAATTGGTGGGCCTTCAGGGACTCGAACCCCGGACCAACCGGTTATGAGCCGGTCGCTCTAACCAACTGAGCTAAAGGCCCAATCTGCAATACAATTAATTAATGGTCGGGGTGGAGAGATTCGAACTCCCGATTTCATGGTCCCAAACCACGCGCCATAACCAAACTAGACCACACCCCGTTAATCATTATCTTAATTGCTGACAGTAAAATTCTACTATAACCACATTCATTTGTCAATAAAAATAATTAAAAAAATTATTTATTTTTTATATATTTTTTTATGCGTGTTTTTTTAATAATATTTGTCTAATTATATTATTAGTATACTAAATATTATATTGTTATTTAATTAAAAATTATATTTATCGTATGATTATTAGTATTGATATAATCCTATTATAAATATTATGAATAAGACGACAATATATAATGTATAAAAGTGTAAATTAAGACTTTATTCTACAAACATATTTAATTTATTTGTGACAATTTTTGATAGAATTATTAATAATTAAAGGAGAAAAATATGAATATAAAAAGTAGAGTATACAATAATACCATATATATTATGATGATTGGTGAATTAGATGAATATTCGGCAACATATACCCGAAATACTTTAGACCAGTTATTTGATTCTAGTGTGTTTAATCAGGTAATCATTGATTTATCCGAGTTGGAATTTATGGATAGTACCGGAATCGGAGTTTTAATAGGTAGATATAAACGATTAAAGAATAATAATATACCTATATATATTTGCAATCCAAATAATCATATAGAAAAGATATTTAAGATGACAGGGCTATATGAGATTATGCCCAAAATAAGTTAAGGAGTTAATTATGGCATATAAGAATGAATTAAAATTACAAATTTTAAGTTTAAGTGAAAATGAAAGTTTTGCTAGGAGTTGCGTCGCTTCTTTTTGTTTGCCACTTAATCCATCTATTGAAACAATTACAGACATTAAAACTGCAGTAAGCGAAGCAGTGACTAATTGTGTTGTTCACGCATATCCATCAAAACCGGGAATAATAGATATAGAAGTTAAACTTAATGATCAAGAAATTTACATATCTATTAAAGATTCAGGTGTAGGTATATTAGATGTAAATAAAGCAAAAGAACCATTCTTTACTTCAAAACCTAACAGTGAAAGAAGTGGTATGGGATTTACAGTTATGGAAAGTTTTATGGATAACGTAATTGTCAATTCAAAAGTTAATCAAGGTACTGAAGTTATATTAATTAAAAAATTGGAGGAAGAAAATATTGCTATAGGGGGTTAATATGCTTGATTTTGCAGAGACAATAGAATTAATAGAAAAAGCACAAAAAGATGACACAACTGCAAAAGAAAAATTAATTAATGAAAATTCACCATTAATTAAGAGCATAGTTAAACGATATAAGAATAAAGGTGTAGAATATGAAGATTTATATCAAATAGGTAGTATGGGGTTCTTAAAGGCAATACAGAATTTTAATAAAGACTTTAATGTAAAGTTTTCGACTTATGCTGTACCTATGATAGCGGGTGAAATTAAAAGATATTTAAGAGATAATGGATTTATAAAAGTTTCTAGAAGTGTAAAACAATTAAGTGTGCAGATTAATAAGTTTATTGAAGACTATATAGCAGTTAATTATAAATCTCCCGAAGTTAATGTAATTGCAGAGCATTTTAATATTACACCACAAGAAACAGTATATGCTATGGAAAGTGGACTACAACCATTGTCATTATATTCGCAAGTAGGTGGAGAAGGTGAAGACAAGACCCAGATGCTTATAGAAAAGATACCAGATGATAAACCAATTGATAAACAGATGGATTATTTTTTATTATTTAATACGCTAAAAACATTATCTAGTAGAGACAGAAAAATAATTATATTAAGATATTTTAGAGACAAAACACAAAGAGAAATTGCAGATATTTTGGGAGTTAGTCAAGTTCAAGTGAGCAGATTAGAAAATAAAATACTTAATGAAATTAAGGGGAAAATGTCTGACGTTAATTAAGTATTATGCAAACTACAAAAAAGTACGTAAATAACGTACTTTTTTGCTTTTGCATAATACTATATAATTTACATTCAAGGAAGTTTATGCAAGCGACACGCAGTGGCATTTAACATAAACTGACGCCGAATCAAAACTATGTATCCATTGTGAAGCAATGGTTGTTGCGATTAGCAACTTGTGTTGTAAGCAAAGAGAACAACACAACATTACATAGTTTATATTATCGGAAGTTAGACGAAAGCAGTGCGAAGCAATATTTTCGTATAACTGATGTTTATTCAAACTGGAAGTGCAAAGAATATTCTTTGCAGGTGCATTAGCACTAATTTTGAACTTGTTTCAAAATTTACTTCCTATAGTTTATATTATCGAAAGTTAGACGAAAGCAGTGCGAAGCAATATTTTCGGATAACTGATGTTTATTCAAACTGTGATGCCACAAGATATTGTGGTGTTGTGTCTAACAACTTGATTTACAAACATAGTGAGTAAATCAAGATCACATAGTTTATATTTTTTGTAGAATAATCATATGGTTAAATTTGAAGTAGAATTAATATTTTAATTTATAAATTTATAAATAAATATTAAACATTTATTAAATCTCTTCATTTTCTATTGTTTCTATATTTTTTTCTTCTAATTCATAGTTTTCAATAACGTTGACATCTACATTTTCTATATTATTTTCACTATCAGTGTTAACCATTGCAGGTTTTGAACTTGCTTCTTCTGTTATATTTAATGTGTTAATACCATTGTTAACTGTTCCTCTATTAAGCATATCTATCATAGTGTTGTAACCATAGGTATCCACATTGTTATTGGTACGATTAATATCACCGTCAACATAAGGATAATTGTTAGAACTACCCATGCCAGTATAATTGCCATTGACACCATTATTAACTCCATTATTTAAGTTGTTTTGTGTTATTATGCCATTTTGAAAAGTTCGGTTGGGTGTATTAATTCTATCTGCATCATTAGGTAATGGAATTGTTCCATTTAAGTTATTACCATATGATAGATTATTATTACCATTTAATTCATTTGGTAAGGTTGTAATAGGTGGACAATTATCACAATTATTATTTATATTTGTATCATCATAAGTTATATTGTTATTGTCATTAATAACAGTATTGTCAGTTTGATTATTGTTTTTCTTATATGTGTCAAGATTGTTGTTAGTATTAAGATAAGTGTCTATATTAGTTTTCTTTTTATTTTCTTCAGTCTCTTCTATAACTGTGGTTTCTTTAATTGTATCGCCATTATCGCTTATATTATCAATTTCTTTGTTTTCGTTAATATTATCGTTTCCATAACTTTCATTGCTTTCTGTTATATTATTATTGTCAATTAAAACAGTATCTTTAATGTTGTTATTGCTTTCATTCCCATCTATATTACTATTGTTTTTATTAATTGTTGAATCAATTTTATCATCTATAATAAGGTTGTTAATATTTTCTTCATTATTGTTATTAACTTGATTATTCTCTATATTGTTTTTATTTTCATTATTATTAATATCATCTATTTGTTGTATTTCATCTATTGTATTATCAACTTTGGTTTCATTGTTTATTTCATTATTTGGTGCTTCTTGAATAGTAGTGTCGTCTATGTTGTTATTATTTTGTTGTAAAACAATATTTTGTGCATCTATTAATATTTCTCGTATTTGTTCTAGGGTAGTTAATGCATTTTTTAAATAAGTAATTCTAATATCCAAGTGATTAAGAACACTTAAATAATTACTATTGATAACATCAATACCGATAGTAATTCCACCATTATTATTTTTATTAATAGTGTTAACTTCATTTGTTAAATCACCATTACATTTTTTAATGCGTTTTATAGTCACTTTTATATCATCAATGTAATTGTTTAATGCTGTCACTTGTTGATTATTAGGTACAAATGTACCATCTTCTATAGAATAATTTAATTGTTTGATTTCTGCACAATAATCTAAAACATTTGTTTTGCAATTTGATAGTGTATTATTGGCTTCCATCGCATCATTAGTTATTGCATATAAATTTCTTACTTTATTAATATATCCATCAAGATAGTTATCATTTTCTACCATGCTTTTATTATATCTAGGCATATATTTTATAGGTTCAATGTTGTAATAGTAAATTGTAGAATTGTCTTGAGTATTTTCATAATTAGTATCATTGTTTGTTTTATAACTATCTATATTACTATTTAATGATAAAGATATCTGGCATATTTTATTTTTGTGATTGCCAATACTTTTTTCTGTTTCATCATTGCTCGCAAGTATATTGTGGTTTGAACTTGGTGCTGGAGCATTGACAGTTTTTACAATAGGATATATGTCTGGATTTGATAAATATGAATTATCTATAGTATCAAGATGATTGATAGTATTGGTTAATACTGTAAGATTGTGATCTATTGATTTTGCTATATTTAATGGTTGATTATTTGTTGTACAACCTAATAATAGAATACTTCCGCATACTATTGAAGTTAATATAATTTTTGACTTTTTCATAATTCCTCCATACTTTTAATTTAGTTTGTATAGAAAATTTTAAATTATTTATAAAACAAAAAAGTTTTTGTTTAAATATTGATTTTTATGTAAACACTTAATTAAAGGTGAGAGTATGAAAAAAGAAAAACATCTTACTAGAGATGAACAATACAATATATATGTTGAATCAAAAATACCAAAGACAAAGGAATTTCCAACATTAATTTATGCATTCTTAATAGGTGGATTGATTTGTTGTATAGGACAAGGAATAAGTGATTCATTAATGGCTATTTTCCCTACAATGGGACAGGAAGAAGCCAATACATGGATGTTAATTGTCTTAATATTTTTGGCAAGTATGTTGACAGGATTGGGTATTTATGACCGAATAGGTGTCTTTGCTGGTGCAGGTTCAATTGTGCCTATTACGGGCTTTTCTAACTCAATTACTAGTCCGGCAATGGAATTTAAAAAAGAAGGAATTATTTTTGGACTATGTGTAAAAATGTTCACTGTTGCTGGACCTGTAATTGTATGTGGCTTGGTTATTAGTTTTATAACCGGAATAATATACTTATTTGTATAAAGGGAAATATATGAAAAATAAAATCGGTGATCAAACAATCATATTTAAAAATAAGCCAAAAATAATTGGACATTATTCTATTGTTGGGGAAAAAGAAGGTAATGGACCATTTAAAGATTATTATCATCACATAATGAAAGATGATTTGTTTGGTGAAAAATCTTTTGAACATGCAGAACGAAAAATGCTTGAATTTGTAATTGATAATTCAATTAAAGTAGCAAAATTAGGTTTAAATGACATTGATTTAATGATAGGTGGAGATTTGCTTAATCAAATTATAAGTACGTCATTTACTGCGAGACACTTTGATAGACCATTTTTAGGTGTATATGGTGCATGTAGTACTATGGCAGAAAGTTTGGCTATAGGTGCTACATTTGTTGATGGTGGATATAGAGATAATGTTGTTTGTGCTACAGGTACTCACTTTTCAACTGCAGAAAGACAGTATAGATTTCCATTAGAATTGGGTAATCAAAGACCACCTACAAGCCAATGGACAGTTACTGGTGCTGGTAGTACAGTATTAAGTTTAGGTAAAAAAGGACATATGATTACAAAGGCTACTTTAGGGAAAGTTACTGATTATGGAATAAAAGATGTCAATAATATGGGTGCTGCCATGGCACCTGCTGCCATGAGCACATTAATTAGCCACTTTCAAGATACAAAAACAAGTCCAGATGACTATGACCTTATTGTAACAGGTGATTTAGGTAAATTGGGTTCTGAAATATTAATGGATTTAATGGAACATAACGGATACAAGTTGGGCAAAAATTATAATGATTGTGGGCAAATGATATTTAGTAATAGTCAAAAGTCTTTTCAAGGTGGTAGTGGTTGTGGTTGTAGTGCGTCTATACTAAATTCATATATCATTAAAAAACTTGATGAAGGAGTATTTAAGAATGTATTATTTGCTGCTACAGGAGCATTGTTAAGTACATTAAGTAGTCAACAAGGAGATAGTATACCAGGTGTATGCCATGCTGTAGTTATAGAAAGATGTGAAGATTTAGATAAGAAGGAATAATATTATGGAAATGTTTTTAACATATTTAAAAGTGTTTGCAGTAGGTGGATTAATATGTACACTTGGTCAAATATTGATTATAAAAACAAAAATTACGAGTTCAAGAATATTAGTGCTATTTGTTTGCATAGGTGCTGTTTTAGAAGCGATTGGATTGTATGAACCTATTGTTAATTTTGGAAAAGCAGGTGCGACAGTTCCAATAACAGGGTTTGGAAGAAGTCTTGCAAGGGGTGCAATTAAAGGTGTTAAGGAAATGGGATTTTTAGGGGCATTTGCTGGTGGTTTAACTGCTACTGCTGCAGGTATTACTTGTGCTGTTGTGTCAGCATTTGTATTCGCACTTATATTTAATAGTAGGACTAAAAAATATTAAAATTAAATACAATGATTCTTGATATGCTATCAATTTTTACTTTTACGTAATGTAATAAAAATAAAGTGAATTTCATATAATTTTATATGATAAAATCATTGTGCGTTCATATAAAAAAACATAAAAAGAAAATTACGACTATTTTTCTGTTATTAATCATATTTTTAGGCGGGTGTTTAGTTGTTAAAAATAGTATTAATAATATAATTGCTGATACTGTTGAACTAAAATCAAAAGCACTTGCGACTAAAGCCATGAATAGTGCTATTGCTGATGTTGTTATTAATTCGATTGTTTATGAAGATCTGGTTAACATTATTACAGATGAATTAGGTAATATAAGTATGATTCAAGCCAATGCTCTAGAAATTAATAATTTAAGCAAAGACTTGGCTCAAACTACAGAAAATAAAATAGAAGAGTATGGACGTGCTGGGATAGGTATTCCTTTGGGGTCGTTTACTGGTATTCCATTTTTTGTGGGCAGAGGGCCAAAAGTAAAATTAAAAGTTAATCCTATAGGTGCAGTAAATTGTAGTTTTCTTTCGCAATTTGAAACTGCAGGCATTAACCAAACCAATCATAAAATATATCTTAATATATCAGCCAATGTTGGTATAGTTTTGCCTTTACTTAGTACAAAATATAATACTAGTCGTCAAGTTCTAATATCTGAAAGTATAATTGTAGGACAAGTACCGGAAGTATATTTATATTCCGATACCTTGGATACTTTATTAAACTTTGTACCATATTAAAAAAATTCATTGTTAATTTCTTTAGACTATGATAAACTTATCTAGTAAAAGAAGGGAATTAACAATGATTTTTTTAGATAATGCAAGTACTACACAAATTTATGACGAAGCACTTAATGCTTACGTAAACTATAGTAAAAATAGTTATTTTAATCCATCAGCACTATATAAGGCTGGTTCGGATATAAATATGGATTTGCTTAAAAATAGAAATGAAATTTTAAAACTTCTTGGTGCAAGTTTGATGGACAAGTTAATTTTTACATCGGGTGCTACAGAAGCCAACAATATGGCAATTAATGGTGTTTTAAGAAAAAATATGGGTAAATTGGTTTTTTCTTATGCCGAGCATCCATCTGTATATAATGTGGCAAAAGAACTACAAGAAAAAGGTTATCAAGTAGAATTCGTTAAACTTACCAGTGAAGGTGTCGTTGACGAAAATGACTTTAGAGAAAAAGTAATAGGTGCTTCTTTTGTTTCTATTATGCATGTTTGCAATGAAACTGGTGCTATCAATGATATAAAAAGACTAGTTAGCATAGCAAAAAAAGTTAATAAAAAAGTAATTTTCCATAGTGATGGTGTACAGGCTATAGGAAAGATACCAGTTAATTTTTGTGATTTAGGTGTAGATATGTATACTATAAGAGCACATAAAATACATGGTCCAAAGGGTGTAGGTGCATTATATGTAAAAGATGGT
>ERZ808245.811-NODE-811-length-14188-cov-2.928961_pt1 | contig 14188 bp, 10 predicted proteins | sample MGYA00521243_ERZ808245 | MGnify/ENA primary metagenome ERZ808245 (study PRJEB31516, sample SAMN03275576) | gut metagenome | biome: mammalia-associated habitat; material: feces | host: Papio cynocephalus | place: Kenya | collected 2012-07-07 ... | reverse complement strand
AGACGGAACCGTTGCACTGGACGGGAGCATGAGTGGAGAAATAAACGCTGCCGGCCCAGTTTCAAAACTCGTCCTTGAAGGAGAGCTGATGCCACTCGGTTCATATACTTTCTCCCCTTTACAGTGTTAATCTGAGGGTGGAAAACAAGCCCATAAGCATTAAGAACAGCAAGTTGCATTTTGATAATATGTCCCTGTATTCGATATCTGAAAATCCATTAATGGTTAATGGTGACATTGACTTTGCACAGTTTGATGCCATACGTATGGACTTGGGACTGAAGGCGAATAACTTCGAGATAATCAATTCGCAACAAACTCGGCAAACGGTTGTATATGGAAACGTGTTTACAAACATAGACGCAACCTTGAAGGGAACGACAAATCTGCTGGTGTTGCGTGGCAATCTGAAAGTGCTCGACAAAACAAATATGACCTATGTGATGAAAGATTCGCCTCTGACTGTTGAGGATAGGTTGAGCGGGCTGGTCGAATTTGTGGATTTTACAGATACAACGCATGTAAAGAAGGATGAAATCGTGCCGATCAGTGGCGTTTTTGTCGCGATGAATGTCGAAGTGGGTGATGCTGTGAAGCTGCATGTTGCCTTGAGCGAGGATGGCAGTAGTTATTTCAATTGCCGTGGCGGAGGAAATCTGACGATGCGCTATTTTCCGAGCGGTGAAATAACCTTGACGGGAAGGTTTACTATGAGTGAAGGAGAAATGAAGTATGCCTTGCCGTTTATACCTTTGAAAACATTTAATCTGGATGGCGGAAATAATTATATCGCCTTTACCGGAAATCCTACCAATCCGACGTTGAACATTACTGCAATCGAAAAAACGAGGGCTTCGGTGAGTGATGAAGGAACTTCGACGCGCATGGTGAATTTTAATGTAGGTGTTAGAATTACGCAGACGCTTGACAACATGGGACTGGGATTCTTAATAGAAGCTCCCGAGGATATGAATGTGCAAAGCGATTTGAGTTCCATGTCGAAAGAAGAGAAAGAGAAAGTGGCAGTTAGCTTGCTGGCAACAGGCATGTATCTGACTTCTTCCAACAAGGCGACATTTAAGGCGAATAACGCATTGAATGCATTTCTTCAGAGCGAAATACAACATTTGGTTGGAAATGCATTGAAAACAATAGATATCAGTGTAGGCATGGAAGGATCGACTTCGGCATCAGGTAATGCACAAACGGATTATTCATTTCAGTTTGCCAAACATTTTTGGAATGATCGTGTTACGTTCAGGATAGGGGGAAAGGTTACGGCAGGTTCTGAAATGGCATCAGAGAACCAAAGCTTCATTGACAATGTCTCACTTGAATATCGGTTGGGAAATGGCACATCACGAAGTTTACGCCTGTTTTATGACCATAATAATGTCGATCCTCTCGAAGGAACATATTCAACGGCCGGAGCCGGTCTCGTTCTGCGCAAGAAAACCAACACATTCGGTGAAATCTTTCTTTTCCGCAATCCTCGTCGCGATGAGAAAAAAGCAAAGAAGTCTAATCTACGCTGATTAAAATGAGAATGCAGATGAATATCAGGCAAAATGTTATAGGCGTTATTCTTTTGAGTGCTGCAATGCTCATGTCGTGTTCTACGACAGACAAGTTGCAAGACGGTGAAACCCTGTATACCGGCATAGGTAGTATTATGTATATGGACAAGGGCGAAAAGACGAAGAAGAATCAGGCCGACAGTGCCGGTGTGATTCGGGCCATTGCTGATGCTGCGGAACAGGTCGACCAGATAGTAAAAGGAGGCTTGGAACATACAGGCAACGTTGCAGATAACAAAAAAACAGAATTGTCAAAAGAAGAACGTGCAGTGGAAAAAGCGCGTCAGCGTGCCGATGCAGAAGCGTTGGAGACAGCTGCGACTGAAGTAAATGCGGTATTGGAATATGCACCAAACAATTCCCTTTTCGGGTCGTCATACCATCGCGCGCCTTTCCCTACAGGGTTATGGGCCTATAATGCATTTAGTGGAAAGCAAAGCGGGTTTTCAAAATGGATGTATAAAACTTTTGCAGGCAATCCGGTGCTGATATCTACGGTCAATCCGGTAACACGTATAAAAGTAGCCACAAATACATTGCATAATTATGGCTATTTTCGAGGCAAGGTGGATTATGATATTCAGCATGATAAAAGTAACGAGAAGAAGGCAAAAATCAATTATTACATAACGACCGGTAATGTATATCGTCTGGATTCGATAGCTTACAAGGGCTTCCCTGAACGAACAGACAGCTTGATTCGTCATAATATGAGAGAGACATATTTGCACAAGGGAGATGCTTTTAGTGTAGTTAATCTGTCCAACGAGCAGACTCGCCTTGAAAAATTGTTCCGTAATCAAGGGTACTACTATTATAAAGCTAATTTTGCCACCTATAAGGCCGACACTTTGATGAAGCCATATAAAGTGCAACTTGTTATGCAGCCCAAGAAGGCCTTGCCACCGTTTGTAAACAAGCCATGGTATATCAGACGCACGGTGATAAGCGTCTATAACAACGAAAATGATTCGTTGACGCAAACACGTAAGCATCGTTCATTGGCGTTTAATTTTAATGGGAAAAAGTCGCCGCTTCACCCCATAGTGTGGCTTCAGAACATAGCGCATCGTCCAGGTAGTCTTTATCGTCAGTCTGATGAGGAAAAAACACAAGAGATGCTGTCTTCATTGGGAATATTCAGCCAATTGAATATTAGTTATGTCCGGCAAGACACAACATCCCTTTGCGATAGTTTGGATTTGCACATAGACGCAGTCTTGGACAAACCTTATGCGTCTGACTTTGAAATGAATGTTACGGAAAAGAACAGTGAACGCATCGGGCCCGGGCTTTCGTGGAGCTTGCAGCGCAAGAATGCCTTTCGTGGAGCAGAGCTGGTTAATTTCAAGATTTATGGTTCTTATGAGTGGCGTACAACAGGCGAAACAAGTGCTAAAGATAAGTTCTTTAATTCTTACAATCTCGGAACGCAATTATCTTTCGATTTCCCACGTATCATATTTCCCGGAATCAGTCGGAGACAATTTCGATTTTCCACATCTACGTCATTTGTGCTTACGGCAGATTGGCTGAATCGTGCCGGATACTTTAATTTGTTCTCATCCGGTTTCAGTGTAAAATACGGCTGGAACAAAACCAAAACATCCAAACATGAGCTGACGCCTTTTTCCTTAACTTATGATAAGCTGATCAATTCAACGCAAGAGTTTGATTCAATAATGCAAGTTAATCCGGTGCTATATGTCAGCATGCGCAATCGTTTTGTTCCGTCTATGCAATATGTGTATACTTATGTGTCGGGTGAGAATCATCGTAATCCGCTGTGGTGGCAGGTTACCATAAAAGAAGCCGGTAATTTTACATCTGCTGTTTATGCTTTGGCGGGGAAAGAATTCGGAGAAAAGAATAAAAACCTTTTTGGCAATCCTTTTGCTCAGTATCTGAAAATATCGACGGAGTTGCATAATACATTTCGCATCCATCGCGAGTATAAGTTCGTTACGCGCCTTATGGCTGGTGCAATCTGGAGTTATGGCAATTCTACGGTAGCACCTTATAGCGACCAGTTTTTTGTGGGTGGGGCTAACAGTGTACGAGGCTTTACCATTCGTACCATTGGCCCCGGTTCATATTATGCTCCTCACTCTAAATATTCTTATATGGACCAGACGGGCGATATAAAATTAGAAGGGAACATCGAATTCCGTTTTCCGTTATTCGGAAGTCTCTATGGGGCTGCGTTCTTGGATGCCGGCAATGTCTGGCTGATGCGTGAGGATGAAATGCGTCCCGGAGGAAAATTCCGATTGTCAAATTTATTCGAAGAACTGGCATTAGGCACGGGAATGGGACTCCGTTATGATATGGATTTCCTGGTTTTGCGGCTTGATTTGGGCGTAGCACTTCATGATCCCGCAAATCGTCATAAAAGCGGTTATTATAATATTGGGAAGTTCAAGGATGGATTGGCTCTGCATTTTGCAATAGGCTATCCGTTCTGAAGCTAAAATAAGGCTTATGGCTTTAGTTTTCGGAAAAAAGCATTACCTTTGTCGTCTAAATTACGTAATTACATCATTGAATCAATGAAACAATACAAATTAGTAAACAACATCGTTGGGTGGTTTGTTTTTTTGGTTGCTGCATTTGTTTATTGTTCTACAATAGAACCGACAGCAAGTTTTTGGGATTGCCCGGAGTTTATTACAACGGCATATAAATTTGAAGTCGGACATCCGCCCGGTGCACCGTTTTTCATGATATTTGCCAATTTGTTTACGCAGTTTGTAAGCGATCCTTCGCAAGTGGCTAAGATGGTAAATGTCATGTCAGCTCTTCTCAGCGCAACATGTATATTGTTCTTGTTTTGGACGATTACTCATCTTGTTCGTAAACTTATTTGTCAGAACGGCATTGTAGCAACTCGTCCTCAGCTGATAACGGTCATAGGATCCGGTGTAGTAGGTGCTTTGGCTTATACTTTTAGCGATACATTCTGGTTCAGTGCAGTTGAAGGCGAAGTTTATGCTTTCTCTTCTATGTTTACTGCATTGGTGTTTTGGCTGATATTGAAATGGGAAGACAATGCCGAGAAGCCTCATAGCGACCGTTATTTGGTCTTGATTGCTTATTTGATGGGACTTTCCATCGGTGTTCATTTGTTGAATTTGCTTTGTATTCCGGCTATGGTATTGGTATATTATTATCATAAGGCCGGTGATAAGAGCAACTTGAAAGGCTCGCTGTTGGCTTTGCTGCTTAGTTTTGCAATCGTTGCAGCCATTCTTTATGGCGTGGTTCCCGGAATAGTGAAAGTTGCCGGGTGGTTTGAACTCCTTTTTGTGAACTTACTTGGCTTTTCTTTTAATACAGGTGCTATCATTTATATTGTAATTTTGATTGCCATTGTATTATGGGGCATTTATGAAAGTTATATGGCGAAAAGCAGGCTGCGCATGAATGTCTCTTTCATGGCTTCCATAGCAGCATTAGGTGTTCCTTTTTTTGGAACAGGGTTCACCTGTGTGGCCATGGGGGCTCTTATACTTGGAGTCTTGGGATTTTTGCTCTTCAAGTCAGGCAAGGTAAAAAAATATGCACAAATGCCGAGAGTATTCAATACGACATTGCTTTGCTGCCTGATGTTGATGATCGGCTACAGCTCGTATGCCGTTATCGTGATACGCTCCACAGCCAATCCTCCTATGGATCAGAATTCGCCTGAAGATGTCTTTACTCTTGCAGAATATTTGAACCGTGATCAATATGGTTCGACACCTTTGCTTTATGGGCCGGCTTATACATCACAGGTTAAAAACAAACGCGAGGGAGATTATCTGGTTCCCGTGCGCGAAAAAGGCGCTCCTATCTATCAGCGTAAAGAAAAGAAGAGTGCAGGCGAAGCCGACAAATATGAAAAGATAGGAAATAAGGGCAATTATATTTATGCTCAAAACATGGTGTTCCCACGTATTTGGGATGAAAATCATGCGCGTGATTACGAAAGCTGGTTGGGAGGAGTTGAAGGCCGCCTCGTTGATTATGACAGAGGTGACGGACAAGTTATACAAGTCAAGATGCCTACGCAATTGGATAATTTAAAGTTCTTCTTCTCATATCAGATGAATTTCATGTATTGGAGGTACTTCATGTGGAATTTCGCTGGGCGTCAAAACGACATACAAGGAATGGGTGAGGCCGAACATGGAAATTGGATTAGTGGAATCTCCTTCCTTGATAATTTGCGCTTAGGTGATCAAAGTAAGCTGCCTGATGAGCTCAAGACCAATAAGGGTTGCAACAAATTCTATTTCCTACCTCTTTTGTTGGGGTTGATAGGCTTATTCTGGCAGGTATATCGTGACAAAAATGGACTAAGACAGTTCTGGGTGGTATTTTTCTTGTTCTTTATGACAGGTATTGCCATTGTCTTGTATCTCAATCAGACACCTACGCAGCCGCGCGAACGTGACTATGCTTACGCCGGTTCTTTTTATGCTTTTGCCATCTGGATAGGGCTTGGTGTGGCTGCTATAACCGAATTCCTGCGCCGTTTCAAGACAAATGAGACTTTAAAGGCTGCTCTTGTTGCCGCTGCCTGTCTTTTGGTCCCAATTCAAATGGGAAGCCAAACATGGGACGACCATGACAGAAGCGGCCGTTATACCTGTCGGGATTTCGGTCAGAACTATCTATATTCAGTTCAGGAGAAAAACAATCCGATAATATTTACCAATGGGGATAACGATACTTACCCCCTTTGGTACAATCAAGAAACTGAAGGGGTAAGAACGGATGTGCGTGTCTGCAATTTGAGCTATCTTCAAACTGATTGGTACATTGATCAGTTGCGCAGACCGGCTTACGATGCACCTGCAGCACCTATCAAGTGGAATCGCTACGAATATATGACAGGCCAAAATGAGGCTATTGCGATACGTCCTGAAATGAAACGTCAGTTGCAGGAGCTTTATGTAAAAGAACCTGAGGAAGCCCGCAAGGCATTTGGCGATGATCCATTCGAGTTGAAAAACATCCTGAAACATTGGGTGCGTTCGGCAAACTCCGAATTCCATTTTATTCCTACAGACAGTATTGTCTTAAAGATCGATAAGGAAGCAGTAAAACGTTCGGGAATGGTTTTGAATGACAGTGTACCTGACTATTTGCATATTAATCTGCGTGGTCGTAATGCTTTATATAAGAAAGATCTGATGATGTTGGAGATGTTGGCTGAGTGCAACTGGGAACGTCCTCTTTATTTTGCTGTAACTGTAGGACGTGACAATTATCTTAGTTTGCAGGATAATTTCGTGCAAGAAGGTTTGGCATTCCGTATAACACCGTATAATGCCACTCGGACCGGGAATTATATAGATGCAGACAAAATGTACGACAATTTGATGAATAAGTTCAAGTTCGGCGGTATTAATAATCCGAATATCTATCTTGATGAAACGGTGTTTAGGATGTGTCTTACTCATCGAAGGATGTTCTCCATTTTGGCACAAACTCTTATTGCCCGCGGAGACAAAGAGCGCGCTCTTAAGGTACTTCAAAAGGTGGATAAAGAGATTCCTGGCACAACCGTCACTTATGCAGATAACCTTGGTGGCACAACCGAGCTTGCAAACTCCTGGATTGCTTGCGGAAAAGCGGCTAAGGCGCAGGAATTGGCCGGCATTCTTGCCCGTTCGGCAAGCCAGTATCTGAATTGGTATATCAATTATTCGCCCATAGGCATCAACTATAACGGCCAGGAGTGCGCCATGCATATAAGCGATTTGATAGAAGCTGCCCGTATTCTTGAAAAGACCAAGGCGAAGAATGCGCGTCAGGTAATGGAAACAGCGGCCAATTACTATTCGCAATTGCAGGCAAGAGGCATTAATATCAGCCCGAACTGATATAACGAGTAAATATGATAATAGAACAGCCCTCTTTATGGTTGCGTTGGATATATCCGGACGCTTTGTGGCGTATGTCACCCCATGAGAGGGCTGTTTATCTTACTTTTGACGATGGCCCTATTCCGGAGGTGACACCAAAAGTCCTTGAAATATTGCGTAGTTATAACATTAAGGCTACGTTTTTTATGGTAGGTGATAATGTTCGTAAGTATCCCGAAGTATATCAGCAGGTCAAGGATGAAGGCCACCGCATAGGCAATCATACATACAATCACATCGGCGGGTTCCGACATGGTATAAGGAGTTATCTCAACAATGTGGAAAAGGCCGATAAATTATTGCATACCGATCTTGTAAGACCACCGCATGGATGGTTGAAATGGGAGCAATACTTTTTCCTTCGCAAACATTATCAACTGGTAATGTGGGACCTTGTGACGCGTGATTACAGCCGCCGCATCAATGCTTACAGGGTTTTATGGAATGTCAGGCATTATGCACGTCCCGGCTCGATAATTACTTTCCACGATTCCTTAAAGAGTAAAGAAAAACTGTATTATGCCCTGCCACGAAGCATAGAGTGGCTTCGTTCGCAAGGCTACGCGTTCAAGACTTTCCCCAGAATGAGATAGCCTCTGTTAGAGAATTTGCGCGGATTAATTGTCTAAGCGGAAAACAATCCGTTGTATACCATTATTCCAACGCGTGCTACTGATGCGAAAATGCCCGATTTCGCTTGTGCTTTTTACGTGCTGCCCTACGCAAAGGCACTCATCATAATCGCCCACATGAACGATGCGTACATTTTCAGAGGAGTTTTCAGGCAAACGTGTGAGGTCGAAACGTCCGGTTACATCGGTTTTGCTCACTGTTTCTGTCCAGACATTCAAATCTGCCTGTATAATATCATTGACGCGTTTCTCAATGTCGTGTATGTCCTGTTCCGTTAATGCTTCCGCCAGATGGTAATCCAATTTTGATTTGGTTCTTTCTATGTGGCTTGAAAATGCCCTGCCGCAGCCATAGATCTTATTCATTGTTCCGTTCAGAATGTGTTCGGCTGTGTGCATAGGTGGGTATTCGGCTTTATTGTGTGGGTTGAATATTGGAGCTTCTTCCATGTCCTTTTGTTTTTTCAGTTCTATGGATAGTTGTTTTGCGGTCATGCCCGGTGGCGTTAAGATAAGGTCCGGTGCTATTTCTGCTAAGGGTATAGCAACGAACAGCCTCTGGCAAAGCCGTGGGTGTGGAATTGTGAGTCGTGGCGATTCAATCTTGATATTTTCATATATCAAGATGTCAATGTCTATCGTGCGGTCTTCATACCTTCCCTCATGGCTTTTATGGGTGCGCCCCATTGAGAATTCAATCTTTTCTGTCACCTCAAGCAAATCATAAGGTTGCAGATTTGTGTCGAAGCATGCTACACCATTCAGGAAATTATGCTTTGAAATAAAGCCCCAGGGCTTTGTTTCAATGAAAGAAGAGCACTTGAGCAATATTCCGACTTGCTGCTCAAGTGCTCTTAGTGCTTCGCGTAGGTGGTCAACACGAGGCTCTATATTTGTTCCTAATCCTAAGTACGCAATGCTCATTAGTCCACAATAAGCATGACATCACCGAATGGCCCGAATTTGTAGTCCTCTTTTAGTGCCACTTTATATGCGTTCATTGTATAGTCAAAGTTCCCGAATGCAGCCGTAAGCATGAGCAAGGTGCTTTCAGGCAGTTGGAAGTTGGAGAACATGGCATCGGCAACTTGGAATTTGTAAGGAGGGAAAATGAATTTGTTGGTCCACCCTTCAAAGGGATTGATGTGTCCGAGCGTATCAGCAGCTGTTTCAATGGCACGTTGTACGGTGGTTCCGACAGCAACTATCTTGTGCCCTGCGTCCTTAGCATTATTTACAATGTCGCAGTTTTCGCGTGTGATAAACATTTCTTCCGAGTCCATCTTATGCTTGGTCAGATCTTCCACATCGGTATTTCGGAAATTGCTCAGGCCGCAGTGAAGGGCGATAAATGCGCTTGCGATATCATAGATTTCCATACGTTTCATCATTTCTCGGCTGAAATGAAGTCCCGTTGCAGGAGCTGTCACTGCGCCTTCGTTTTTGGCAAAGATGCACTGGAATCTTTCTAAGTCTTCTTTTTCCACGGGACGTTTGATGAAGCGTGGTATGGGAGCTTCGCCCAGGGCATAAAGCTGCTTCTTGAACTCATCGTGGTCTCCGTCATATAGGAAGCGAAGGGTTCGGCCGCGGCTTGTCGTGTTATCGATGACTTCGGCCACAATCGAATCGTCCTCTCCGAAGTACAGCTTGTTGCCTATTCGGATTTTGCGGGCCGGGTCAACCAGTACGTCCCACAAGCGCAAATCCGGATTTAGTTCGCGGCTTAGGAATACTTCGATTCGTGCGCCTGTCTTTTCCTTGTTACCATACAGACGGGCGGGTAATACTTTTGTATCATTAAATATGAAAACGTCGCCGGCATTGAAGTATTCCAGGAAGTCCTTGAACATTTTGTGCTCTATATCCCCGGTTTTCCGATGAAGCACCATCATTCTTCCCTCGTCTCTGTGAGGTGCTGGATAAAGCGCTATCTTTTCTTCCGGCAGTTTGAATTTGAATTGCGATAGTTTCATTTATGAAGTGTTTGTATATGCGTTGTTGTAATGTCATTTGTCATCATCCGATCCAGCCACCCGGGAAATTCTTCGAGCGTATGGCAATCGGCGATACGGATGTCTCCGATGCGTGTACGTTTCAGCCCGGTCAGGTAGGCACCGCTGTGCAGGGCTTCTCCGATATCCCGTGCCAATGCGCGTATATAGGTTCCTTTGCTGCACACTACACGTATCTGCATTTCCGGTTTGTCGTAGCTGAGCAATTCTATTTCTTCTATGACAAGAGTCTTGGGCTTCAGTTTTACCTCTTTCCCTTTTCTGATAAGCTTGTAGGCATGTTCTCCGTTGACTTTGCAGGCCGAATATTCGGGTGGAACCTGCTCTATGACACCGATGAATTGCCGAAGAGTCTGTTCTACAAGTTCTCTGGTTATATGCTCGGTGGGAAATGTCGCATTTTCGGGATGCTCTCGGTCGTAGCTTGCTGTTGTTGCACCCAATTTCAGCGTTGCGATATATTCTTTGGTGTGTTGTTGATATTCTTCAACTCTTTTCGTGGCTTTGCCGGTCAGCAGAATGATAACACCGGTGGCATAAGGGTCAAGTGTGCCGGCATGGCCGATTTTGACTTTTGTTCCCAATCGTTCCGACAGAATGTTGCGTACTTTTGCCACAATTCCGAATGAAGTCCATTCAAATGGTTTGTAAAAAGGAATGACTTCGCCTTGTATAAAATCCATGTAATCAGCTCAGGAAAGAATATATTAATGTCGCAGTGCCGGCAAGTACGCAATAGGCGGCAAAGTAGATCAACTTTCCTTTTTTTACGATATTGATCATCCATTTGCAGGCTAAGCATCCGGAGATGAATGCCGCAAGAAAACCGATGGCTAAGGATGTGCCTGAGATGTTTCCCATAACGGCTTCTGTTCCGTTCTTGGCCATTTTTATCGTGTCTAAGAGTGCTTCGCCCAGGATGGGAGGTATTACCATCAGAAACGAGAATTGGGCCATTTTTTCCTTGCTGTTACCCAACAGCAGACCCGTGGCTATGGTTGTGCCCGAGCGTGAAAGTCCCGGCAACACTGCCAAGGCCTGCGAAAGGCCGATGACGAAAGCGTCTCTTTTTCCGATTCTCTTTTTTTGACGCGGCCGGGCATAATAGGAAAACGTCAGAAGGCATGCCGTTACCAATAGCATGGTTCCTACGATGGTGAGTCCTGAACCAAAGATGGCTTCCACCTTGTCTTTGAAGAAGACGCCTACGATGCCTATCGGTATCATCGATATGATGATGTTGATGAAATAGCGCGTTTCTTCGTTCATGCGCCCTTTGAAGAGGCCACTGAATATCCATGCGATTTCTTTCCAGAGTATAACAAGCGTACTGAATACGGTGGCAACATGGACTGCGATTGTAAATGCGAGGTTTTCTTCGCCCTCTATTCCGAAAATTTCAGCTCCTATGGCAAGATGCCCGCTGCTGCTTACCGGAAGATACTCGGTTAGTCCTTGTATAAGCCCTAATATTAATGCCTCGAATGAATTCATACCGTGGGGCTATTTGTCGTCGTTTTTCTTAGGGCAGTACATGATGGCAAAGATCATCGACAGGAAGCCTGCCAGACAAACGAGGGGGGCAACCTTGATTCGTCTTGCGCTGAATATGTCCGGGTTGTAGGCTTGTTCCGTGGAACCGCTTCCCGACATGAGTATAAATCCTAAAATGACAACAATCATTCCGCATGCCAGCAGAATGAAGTTGATTTTACCGAAAGCGAAATCTTTTCTATCCATGTTTTATTGATAAAATGTATTTGATTAATAACGGTTTAGTCGGTCGTAGCTCAAGTTGAGGTTATGGTTGACCGAAAAGTAGGCACATAGCAGCGTGAGCGACATTCCACAGATGAAGACCACCGCCAATGTTGCGGTCAGGACATCCCATGTAACCAGTTCTGTCATTTGTGGCTCGTAGCTTTCCATCGCATAGATGCCTCCCAGCAATACGGCGGCTGCCATGAGGGCCGATATAAAGCCTATCCAGAACGCCTGGCTGATAAAGGGACGCCTGATAAAGCTCCAATTGGCTCCTACAAGGGCCATGGTGAATATAAGGAAGCGGCGGGAGTGGACACTCAGACGAATGGTGTTGTTGATGAGGGCGAATGATACAAATGCCAGCAGAAATGCCAATATCAGCATGATGGTACTGGCCTTGCGTATGTTGTCGTTCAAGCTGTCCATCAGACTTTCAGGATATGATACTTCCAATACTGCCGGGTCTTGCTTGAGCGCGGGTATCACCTTGTTCAGGCTGTCGCGGTTGGCATAGTCGGCTTTGAGATGTACTTCAAATGAGGCGGGCATCGGATTTTCATTGATGAATTCGGACGGATTCGTACCCAAGGCCTGTGACTGTATTTCCGAAGCACGTTCTTTCGAGATATAGCTGACGTGCCTTGTGCAAGGCATCTGTTTCAATCTTGTTTGCAGCTTGTAGGCTTGTGCCTGTGTCATGTCATCGTCAAGAAGTATTGATATAGCGAAGTTCTCCTTGATGCTGTCCGAAAAGTTTCTTGCTGTTGTAACGAAAAAAACAATCATACCCAACAAAACGAGCACCAGTGTAGTACTGATGCACGAAGTGACTGCGTTTACATTGCCTCTGATTTCTTTCTTCCTTTTTTTTGCCATTGAATCCGCTGCTGTTAAAGCATTCGGCTGTATTAAGCCGAATTTCCTGCAAAATTAGGAAAATCCGCCGACATGTCAAGCCTTTTTCTTCCTTTTCCTCATTAATAAGGTGTTTAGCTGCAAAATACCGGATAGTGGCTTCTCGTATAGATCTTGAGGCATTGCCAAATACTATGTGAGAGCCTCATGTATAGTATATGAGAAGTTCTCAGATACTATATGGCAAGCCCGTATATTTAAAGTTGCGAGCTACGGGGTTTGACATGGTGTGTTGTAGGATTGTATGTTGTCTTTTCCTGGTTTTAATAGACGGTTTTTATATTGATGAACTGATTCAATAGACACTCTTTGTGATTGTATCCTGAAAAGGTTGTCACATCCGTAAAATGGCTACTGAAAAGATAGACAGGTTGCTTTTAATGGACAAAAAAACGCAGGCCGTTTGCCGACCTGCGCCTTAATTGAGGAAATTATTAACTGTTTGTCTTGTGATTACTTCACGGCCACCTTCTTTTTACCTACGATGTAGATGCCTTTCTTCAGGTCCTTCAAGGCATCGCCTTGATGTTGCGCTTCAACAGCTTGCCATCGATGGTATAGACATTGGCAAGCACGTCATTGCTGCCGGCAACTTGCTTGATGCCCAGTGCACCTTCGGTGGTCAGTATCAGGTCGTATTCGCCCTCTTGAGCTTCAATGAGCGACGGTACGATGTAGCCCGACTGTGAGCCGATGCTTGCAGACTTGTCTTCGGCCAGCACTTTCAGCACGGCATTCTCTATGAATCCGTAGCCGTTGCCCTTGACACTGCGTTGGCTGAGTACGCCCACAAGGCCGTTGACTGTGTCGGCCTTTGCAGTTGCGCTTGCCGGCAGCACGATGGAGATATCCACATTGCTGTGGTCGTCTTCATACTGTGTCAGGTCGCCGATTGTCATGACGAAAGGTTCACCTGCTGCGAACTCGTCTTTCTTGACCAGTGCAAGTTCTGTGGCCGATATCTGACTGTGTATGGCATAGGTATTCACACCATCGTTGATAGCACCTATATTGCTTACTGCGTAAGGCAGTGTCACTACCTGTACGCTGTTGCTTGGATAGGTCAGCGTGATGGCATCGATGCTCGGGTCTATCGGCTCGATGGTCCATGAGGTGCGTTGGTTAATGCCTGTCTTTGTTGTCATGTCGCCACGTATCTGACGTGCATTGTCACCGGCTCCGATGGCACCCGGATTGTTGGCATCACCTATGGCAACAATGTTGAACTGTCCTGCTCCGATGGGGTCAAGGCGGAACGGCATGGGTTCTGCTGTGTCATAGTAGTAGGGGTCATAGGGGCTTGTCGAACCGTTGGAGTTGCCAAGATATGATCCCTTGCGCATGTTCTGGATATAGTAGACGTTTTCTCCCTG
>ERZ808245.810-NODE-810-length-14211-cov-4.233187_pt1 | contig 14211 bp, 16 predicted proteins | sample MGYA00521243_ERZ808245 | MGnify/ENA primary metagenome ERZ808245 (study PRJEB31516, sample SAMN03275576) | gut metagenome | biome: mammalia-associated habitat; material: feces | host: Papio cynocephalus | place: Kenya | collected 2012-07-07 ... | reverse complement strand
GTGCGTTCCCTATGTGTTGAAGCCGAGTCGCTACTTCGGCCCTCCCGGTTGCGCGTGCATTGCCGGGACTCCACCTTTATCTATACGTGGAGAGCAGACTATATCTTCACCCCGCTCAATGCAGGGGCCTCCCACTTCGAGCGCGCTTGCGCCCTACTCCGACAGACGGATAGTCGTTGAACCTTCTTGATTACTTTTTGAACCTCTTAAAATTATTCTCAGAATGAGTCACTTTCTGAAGATTGCACAGACGGTTATCAGACGGATTATTGTTTATGTGGTCGATAACATATCCATCATAATCATAATCTCCAGTGAAAGTGCTGTAAACAAGACGATGAAGATAATATCTTGGACCGTCCATACCAAGCTTTACCCGACTGTATTTAAGATTATCATCCGTGCGAATAAGCTTGCCGGACTTCGTGTTCACCACCCTGCCCATATTTGAAACTTCGTAAATGGGGGCGTCCCTTACTGGAAGCCATCTCTCCCCGGGGAGATTTTCAATATGGTATCTATGGTTTCTATGAACAACCTTGGCATCCTTTAAATATTCGGCTGTGTTCTGCTTGGAGGTCGTCCACTCTAAATTCTCGACCCTGTTGTCTAGTTTATCACCGTTCTTGTGGTGTACAACCGGAAGATTATCAGGATTTGGAAGGAAATATTCGGCCACGAGTCTATGAGCATAAACCATTCTTCCTTTTTTCCCGGTAAGCTCATTGACAAGTGCAAGACAATATGTCTTGTAGCCAACATTATCAATCTTGCCAGAAACCCATCTGCCTTTATCGACCGAATATTTTCGCCCACTTGGGCCAGGCACTTTAAGGCTCTTTACTCTGCCATCATTGTAGATAAGATAATCCGGATCTTCTTTAAGAGGTCTGTAATCAAGCTTGGCTGCTGATTGTCCAGTCATAATGGATGCTCCTTTTCTCGTTGAATTTTACCTAAGGTAATTATGCCCCAAGATTCTTAGAGAAGTCAAACATCTTTCTGCTTCTGGATTTTCCAGCAGTTCAGGAGGTTTTTCTTATAGGCATTGGTTTGCCTATTGGAGAGTTCACGCTTACGCGAGTGTAAACCTTAAAGGGAAGGTTTACCCCAGCCCTCCCATGCCACGAGGCGGGGGTTGCCCTTACCGCCCTGAGCATAAACGGTGGTCGTCGCACCTTCAAGACTCGAAGTCTTGGCTGTAGTGATGTACAGAACCGGCTGGCCCTTCTTAAAGGTCCTGTTGCCGATGCGAACGCCGTCAGTACGAGCCTTGAAAACGACGTCGCAAATTTCGCGAACACCAAAGTTCATAAACACATCCTCCTTTATAAAGAGTATTAGGAATCATCAGATACAGAATCGTACATGTTGGTCGCCCAGTGCTCTACTTCCTCCATCTTGCTGGTATCCATCATAGGAGTGGTCTTGATCTTCATATAAAGGTCGTACTCTCCCTTCTTCATATACCGATTGAAGGAGTCGTATAGCTGGAACGGCGTGTACCTATATATAGTATTTATGTCAACGGACATACCGATGGAAATGACCGAAACATACAGCCCAAACAGAGACGCCTTCTCTCCACCCGAGGTCTCTTGGCTTTTTCTGCGACGAGCAGCCTCCAGCTTTCTGGCAATCTCCTCGGCTTTCGCGTTTGCCGGGTTAAACTCTTGAGATTCCCCGCGAGACTGTGGAGAAAACAGCTCTTTTACTGTCGTACAGAACTCTTCGCAGTTGAACTGATTGACCATACCCTTCATGGCTTTGTCGTCCCCAACTCTAAAGCAAATCATATTCTTTGTCACTTCAACATTGTAATCAGGAAATACAAGAGCGAGAAACCTGTCAACCACATCTTTCATTTGGTCGTCTGACTGAAGAACGGTCAACAGAATATTGAAGTCCGGCACATTTTCAAGCGCTGGTGTAGCTTCTTTTATTGGAACTATAAACCCCCTGTCACAGCTTACGATTTTGACGGCAAGCAAGAAATCGTCTTCTCCAAACTGGGACACAGCTTTGATGGTCGGCGGAGTTATAAACACACCGCACCCTTTTATCGGCACCTGCCCACCGGAAAGATACAGGCCGATATCCCCTTTATACTGCATCCTCTATCCCCGACTCTTTACTGATCTTTTCTTTATCGTCGGTAGAGTTCGTCGCTATATAGGTAAGAAGCACTCCCCCGAGCTCCTCGTTCCAAGAGAACTCGCTTGCTCCGGCAAACTGCAAAACGCCTATACCGCTAAGCCTCGCTTTATTTAGAATGCCGTTCACATATCCAGCCATCTTCCAAGGACGAACGGCATAGTTCTCAAGCTCCCAGTTCTTGAAATTCGAGATGCACATGATTTCGATAGACGTGTTGGTGAACTCCGGATTGACAGATGGCGCAACATCTCTAAAAGTCATGAAGATATAGCTTTTTGACTCCTCAAACTCCTCAAACGGGAAAGTCGGGGTGAAGCGAATGTACCCCTCCGCCTTGAGCTTAGACACAGAGATTTGGTCTATCATAGTCTGATACTGGTGCTTCCCGTTATCAAGACAGTCAGGTTGACTGACAATCAAAAGGCGCTTGAGATAATCGCTATATGGCTTGCTTTCAACAAACAACTTCCTTACAATAGCCTCTTTGTCGTTCTCCATGGAGAGGAACGACACGTCAAAGTCTTTTGCAAGGCTAGTCGCTTTATAAATCATAGGTTCCCCTCCTTAAAAAGACCTGACAGAGACTTTATGCTCAAAATAACCGTCGTCAGATGTCTGGCATCTAAGAAGAAACTCACAAGTTTTTGACGCGGTTATCTCTACTTTGCAAGAGTTGCCGTTTTGCTCAATCACTTTCGCGTGTCTTGTATCGACCCCGTCAACATAGAAAGTCCCATGCTTCTCTGAGTCTCGAAGTTTATACTCCACTACATCATACGGATACACGACAGTCGGACCGACAATAGACGTGCAACAGCACTTAATCTGCACCTTTTTAACATACCAAGTATCATGTGTGCCATATTTGACTGTGAACCCATCGACAGCACCATCATGCACTCTCACCGTGCAGAAACGCCCATCTTCGCTCACGCTCTTGATGCGTACACGGTCATTTCCCTCGACGACCCAGTTGCGGTCCTGGTTGAGATAAGAACCTCTTACCTCATAACCGTACTCTCCATCTTGCTCGACAAGATTAAGCCCCATAACTGGGTCTGCCTCGCAAGCCTGGAGCACGTCAGCCACCTCGCTTACTTTGTCCTGGAACGTCTCTTTCAGATTAACTTCGATAATGCCCGGGACAGAGATAGTGTCAAGAGCCTGCACTTCCCACCGCTTTCCAGCAAGCTTGATAACTTTAAAACGATGAAAAAAGTCTACTGTTTTTTCATCGTTTTTCAGATAGATTTCTCCGTCCAAGTTCATGTTCGCAATATTAACAGCGTCTTTGATGAACCAACTTGATGAAGTCGCAGTCGGCCCTTGGAAATAAACCCAATATTGAGTACCGTCTATGTCTATTGTATATCTACACCTGATTATCTCGGTGCGAAGGTACGCCGTCTCTGACAAGAACGGCATGTATACGAGCCAATGAGAACCGTCGTCGAGAACCTCTATTGTGTCTCCCGGATTAAGATGCGCATCCTTCTCGATAGCAAGAATCTTGCGATCATAGTCGGCTGTCAACTTGTTGTCGTTGATCAACCCGTACCAGCACTCTTTCTCCGGAGTCACCAGTCGTCTTGAGTGCTGGTCCCCTTTGAGGGCAAGCCTCAGCGTTCTAAGCTTGTCTCGATTAATTCTAGAGATGGTGTCATATCCACCTTGCCACAAAAGTCTATCCCTCATAGTCTTCATCGACATGGAAATCACCCCTCACTTTTCCGGCAAGGGTACAACACTCGAACACTGTTCGACGATAGTCCATGAAGTCCATGCCGAAAGCGTGCTCTTGAAGCCCTCTTAACTTTGAAAGCAACTCGAACAGCCCGGCGCACTCGGGAAGCATGCCCTGTACGCCAGAGAGCTCGAGCACAAGAGAGTCAAGCAATTTCTTCCATGAACCGCCCTCCTCCCGCAACGGGAGCAGTTTGTATATCTGATTGCCGACCCGGTAGAAGAAGTCGTCAAGTGTCGCGTCATCGACCTCGATGGTGCATGCGCGATGCATTGTTCTCATCTCCCATGATCATATCCATGGTCGGCACGACCTCGCCATTCTCGTTTACTCTACGACGACAATAAAGACGCTGGTAATGAAACCCCAAATCCATATAGTGCGTCTTGAGAGAGATAAGACGTGCCATGTGCGACGCCTGAGAAGTAAAGCTGAAATCGCTACTGCTGTACTTTTGTCGTACAAGCTCTACACTGGCAAGCTGATAGCTCACCCATTCTGCAATCATATACATACAGATGATGTTCTCTTCCTCGGCGGTAAGCTGTACATTAAAATGACGTTCAGACCAGTTGATATCAAAGATATTCTTGCGAGGAAACTCAAAATTCGGCAACGCCTTCATAAGGATCTCGTCAAGCATTCCCTCTGTGTCCTCTTTCGTCAGCTCCATATACATGTCATCTGTGATGCTTCCGAGAAAAATATCGTACATCTCCTCAAGAGTAGTACAATGGGTCTCAGGTCCCTCTACCTCCGGGGTCTCAAGACTCGGTGTGGTAAGGACATCCATCGATTACTCCTCTGCCTTCTTTGCCGTCCTGCGGGTTGAGGTAGTCGCGGCCTTCTTAGTTGTGTCAGAGGCACGGCGAGCCGATACAGCCGGCTTCTCCTCCTCGCCGGTAGCCTTGTAAGAATTCTTGACCTCGATCATCTTCGTTATGTTCTGGCCGGTGGCCTCCTGGATAGCCTTACGACGATTAACGTCCGGAATCTCAAGCTCGACGGCCATATCGACAAGGGACTCCTTGATTGCGTCGGGAGCAAACTCGAGAGCATCCTGAAGCACCTCGATAGGCTCTGTGGTGAGAGCGGCCTCGATGTCCTTCTTCGTCCAAGAATATTCATGCTGGAACGCATCGTCGGAGACGCCAAGCTCCTCGGCGAGCTTTTGATTCTCGATCCGGATGTAGTTCTGGAAAATCTGAATCGCTCCCGGCATGTTCGACACCTCACGAACCTCCTCGGCAGTGACCGTTATGGTCGCGTTTGGAGCGAATCTACGGAACAAACCGTTCGGCATCTTATAGCCGGTAGGCGAGTCCATCATGTTGGTTAGCTTTACTTTTGTAGAGTCCGGAACTAGTGTAATTTCTGCCATTTTCTCTCCTTTTGTCTCCTTGTGAACCGCATAAAAAAAAGAGGGGGCCGAAGCCCCCTCTTTTGAGCGATTCGGCAATTGAACGTGGTACAAACCGCGTTAACCAGAATGCCGTTCTGGCCGTTATTTTAATGTACCCAAAAGGCACACGAAGTAACGTTAAAAATTAACGCACGGCCTTCTTGAGCTCGGTGTTCGTATAGCAACAAATCGAAGGATTGCTGAACACGGCGACGCCGAACTTCTTGTAGGTCTGCATATCGGTCGACCAATCATCGTTGTCGGTGATGGTACGGACTGCGGTCTGACCCTCGAAGACAATCTTGACGGGCTTCTCGTTACCTGCGATAGAGGCAAAGATGTAAGCCTTGGAAGGATCGACGACCTTCTCGGAGTTGGTCTCATCAACCATAGACTGCTCAAGCATAATGACTGTATGGCCCTTGTAGTCGCCGAGCCAGCCGTCACGCCACAGGCGGTTCTTCATATCCTCGGAGATGTACTTGTCCTGAGGAAGCATGCGAGAGGCAAACTCCTGCGTGCAGAAAATGGTAGAACGACCGGTGCCGTAAGAATCAGCGATAGCAAGAAGCTGGTCCATGGTAGCCTCGTCAAAACCGGCGAACGTAGCACGGTTGTTAGCGGGGGTCTGAGCGACGACAGCGTCAAGAGCCTTAAGGATCTCGGCGTAAATGAACTCGTCCATGCCCTCAAGCATAATCTCGGTGAAGTCAGCAAGACTATAACGACCGTCAAGGAACTCCTCGAAGCCAATCTTCACGGCACCGCCGATGGCGCTCGTGGCAACCGTAAGCTCCTTGCCGTCAAGCATGAAGGTCTCGTAACGACCAGCCAGGCCCACGCGCGTCACGAAAGCCTTGGCGCGCTTGCGAGCGGCCTCGGTGATACGAATCTTGAAGACGGCCTGGTCGCCCTGGGCGATGGACTGCACGTCGGCGAAGCGCTCATACTGGGCCATGACCTTACGAGGCAGAATCTCATCGATGGTGTTCTCGATAAGCTCGTAAATCAGAGCCTCGTTGCGACGGAAGCCCTGATAGTTTGGAGCAAGAAGCTCAAACTGAGCGCGGAGGGCGTCATTGACCTCGTCGGCGCTGTACTTCTCGTCAGCACTGTAGTTGATAGGAGCGTTGTTAACTGCTGCCTTTGCGAGGGCGAACAGGCTCTCTCTATTCATCGGTTCCATTAGTCTAGTCCCCCTCTCAATTAAGCGACAATGCACTGAAGCTTGACGGCAGGCTGGCCATCAGGCATAGTGGTTTCCTTGACGACCTGGCAGACGAGCTCGCCGTCACCCTCGCCGGCGGCCAGGAAGCCGTCGGAGCCGGGGGCAACCTTGTCGCCGACCTTGTAGCTACCCTTTGCAAGGGCGTTGGTCGTCCAGATGTCGCCGGGGACGATACCTAGGACGCGGGGATACATCTCGCCGTCGTAGAAGGCGCTACGCTGCATGGCATAGTCACGATGCATCTGCTTGCGCTCATCATAGAGCTTCTCCTCGTTGTAGACCATCATCCAGGGGCCATCGCCGGTGAACTTGACGGCACCGTTGGCATAATCATACTTCACGAACATGCCCTGCTCAAGAGTGTCGATGGCCTTGTCAGCGGGAAGCTGACCATAGACGCGACCATCGCGCTTGGCAGAGATGTGGTTGTCCTCAACCTGGGCGAAGTTGTCATGCCCAGCGAGAACCTGAGCCTCGCGGTCAATAGTAACTGCCATTTGGATATTCCTCCTTTATAGTGTGCTGTTCTCGCGCCTATAGTCGCGTAGAGCCTCAATAAGTGGATCGACTGCAACGTCGTTAAGATTGCCGTTTTGAGAGTCGTCATCAAGAGAGAAGGTGAGCGTGGGCTCCTCGTCCTTCTCCTTGTCATCGTCGGCAACCTCGAAGTTGACGTTCTTCTTCACATAGGCGAGCGCAAGCTTTGACTCAATCTCGTCTAACGTGTACTCGGCCTTATGAGCGACGACGTCAGCCTTGTCCTCGTCGGTAAGCATGAAATACTTGGCGATGAGCGCATCCTTCTCGTCGTTCTCGACCTTCAGCTTGAAAGTCTTGAGAGAGTCAAGCTCCTCCCGCAGGGAGGCGTTCTGCTTACGCAGGGTATCGACCTCGGCCACAAGAGCAGTCAAAGAGAACTCAGGCTCAGGAGTTTGCTCCTGCTCCGGCTCAGCCTCTTCGGCGACAGGCTCGGGGTCAACGGTAGGCTCGTCGTCAACAACAGGTTCCTGAGCGGGCTCCGGATCCTCAACAGGCTTCTCGACGACCTCTTCGACCGTCTCTTCATTTTCCTGCATGTTTAACCCCCCTTCAGCGGGCTTGGAAATAATCTCCTTTAAATCTTCCATCATAGAAAACAGCGTCCTTGTAAAATCGTCGCTGTTGCTAGAATCCGTGTAATCGGTTGGAGCAGCTGTGACTGAGGCTCCCTCGAAACATGGCTCGACGTCGTCGCCTAGAATGCACAGTTTGCTGAACACGGCATCGTTAATTATGAAAAAATCCAGGCCCGTTGAAGAGTCTGTTGACCAATGACCGTCGAGAGAGTCGTTATCTAGCTCCATCGACTGCGGTTGACCTTGCTCGATGGCCTTTTTAGCCTCTTCAAACTGGCCTGTCCACAAATATCCTTCTGTCATAAGATACTCGTGCTCGATCTCATTGCCGAACTCGTCGGTATCTGTAAACTTTTGAAACCAGGCTTTCGCGTCGGGAGCAACGAAACCATATGGCCTCGTCTTGCAAGAGAACTTGATCTCCCCATTCTCAATAGTTATACTCTGGCCATGGTCGCCAAAATCCTCTTTATCTTCTCTCCACACTGCCACGATAGGGCAGGTCGGGAGAGTGTTAGCCATTTTAGTGGCCGTCTCCTTGTCGATATAAGAACCATTGCGGTTCTTACCAACATAGAGGACTTTGATCTGACACTTAGACACCATGTCGTTGCATGGCTCCAAGTTAATAAACTCTGGGGACGATATCGTCTCCACAGACTTGTTTTTCAGCATATCGTCTCCTTACGAGCCGCTCTCGATGTTCTGTATCGTCTTCTCAGACTTCTGATCATCCGGGAGCTCCGGCCTTCCGGTTTGTTTGTCCTCGGTCTTGACGGTCGTCTGAGTGGTCGTCTTGGACGTTCCGCCGGACTTGGTGGTCTGAGGCTGTGCGCCGTTTCCGCTGACTGTGGACGACATCTGAGGAGGCACGAACAGCTCGGTGAGGTTCATGACTTTGTTCTCGAACACAGCCGACGCATAGACAGAAAGTTGTGACCTGCCAAGAGCAACTTGAGGAAGCAAAAGCGAGTATCCAATGGTCACCTGCTCCTTGTACATCTTCGCGATGTCCTTGTAGTTATAGATGGTGGTCGGCAGAATCGAGTACTCGAAATAGAGACGGTTCTTGCTCTTGTTCATCGGACCAAGAATGCGCTGTCCAAACTCCTCAAACTGCTGAATGAGGTTCGACAACGTCGCCTCGTCGTTGAGAATCGACTTCTCAAGCGCGATGTTCCCGCTTGAATTGAACTGCATCTGGCTGACGCCCGCCTCGTTGTAAACCGTGCGCTCCACCTTGTCGAGCTGGTCGACGCTTGAGACGTTGCCTTTATCAGACATGTCGGCGACATCGACGTCGGCAAATGTAGTGAGCACGTTCACCCCGACGGCAGAGCCGACCATGTTGACGGCATTCTTATGAATCTGAGCGGCTTCTGAGAAGTCAAAGACAGAGTCCCCGTCCTTCTTCATCGGCAACTTCTGTACGATGATGCGGATGAGTTGCTGAGCCATCTTCTTCTTGTCGAGCTCTTGTGCATCGTCAAGGTCGATCAAGGCAGGAATCACATTGACGAACATCGGCATATCTGAGTTACTGAGATTGAACTTGACCGTCATATCCGGGTCAAGCAGAACCCATCCGGCATCGTCGCTCGAGACGTCCTTCGGCAACTTGCCGGTCTTGTATGCGACGTATGCCTTCTGCACCTCTTTGGGAAACATCTTGACGACGCGCATGCGGTAGTCGATGTCCTTGAAGCACTCATCGAAGTATGTCACATTGAACTCGACGGCACGGATTCCGTTCTTGGCATATCTCGCCCTACAATAGTCGATAGGTAACTCTTGCAGATACACGGCATCTTTCTGCCTTAAAATGTACCCGTAATAACAACCGCGTTTCATGACCTTTAGGGCAATGTCGCCGAACATCTGCTTCAAGTTGCAGTTGTCGAGGAGCATGAGCGACTTTACCCATCCCTCCGTGACCTTCTTGTCCGGAACTTTGTCGTCGATCCTTATCGGAGTGACGATCCAGTCATACTTGTAAAGGTAGGCCATATAGCGACACAGGCGGGAGTATATGCCGTTCGTTTTGAAGAAGAACTCAGAGTAGGCCCTGAGCTTCTTTATCTCGTTGCGCTTGAACGCCTCAAGGACGTCCTTCTTCTTAATCGGCTTGCGACTCTGAATCTTCTCGATTATAGCGTCGACATCGGCCGTGACATCGTTGGAGATGTTCTTCTTGCCGACCTTGATGGAGTTGTAATCTGTGGGGAACGCCTTCACGGGGTCGCTCTCAAACCCGAATGAACCTGGCATGTGCACCTCCTCACATATAGCCTGCGGCCTCCATTATATATTCATACGAGAGCCTGCCCTCGTCCTGGTAAGGAATCGTGACAAGCTTAATATCGTGTCTGGCGCAGTACGACTTCTTCTGAGAATCGTTGTACTTCTGCCGTTTCAGCCCTTTGTACCCCCCGAACTTTGCCACCGGGGAGTAATGCTGTTTGCCGTTCGCCTCTATCAGAAAGTCGAGGTCGCCGTAGTCGTCAAAGACCGCGAAGTCGAATCGAAGGGGCCTGCCGGAGCTGGCGACAAGGTCCGGGAACGTGTATTCCTCCTGGAACGGCACGTCCGCCTCTGTGAGGATGTCATGTATCCTCATCTCCATCTTGGAGTCCTCCATATCGCCTCCTTGGACGGCAAACATAAAAAAAACCGCGCATACGGACAAATATGCGCGGTCCTTTTCTGAGCTTATTTGGTTTAACCTCGTTTTGGCTGCTGAGAGTTTGACCAATTTAACTGAAAAACACAAAGTCACCCAAGTTGCTCTTCCGCCTACCGGCCTTCTCGTCCTCCATCTTGCACCAATAGAGCGCATAAATGAGGGCTGAGAACTTGTCCTTCGGCAACCTGGAGTTGGACTGCTTCAGCACTATTGTACCCACGACGTCGTCTTTTATAATCAGATTCAGCATTTGGAGCTTCAAAATGTCCGTTTGCTTGAACGGCATCAAGAAATCCTCCCGCTGGCTCTTCGTCATCGCCTTTCCCTTCTCAAGAGAAAGAAGGTTTGCCTCCGCCACCTGAGAGGAGATGGGAAAGCGAATGCGTCCTGCCAAGAGCTGAGCCTGTGTGTAGGCGTAGAGAGAGGAGTTCAGCTCTCGGTTAGCCTTGATGACATAAAGGGCATCATGAACGGTATTCACCGTCTCGTACCTGCTGTATCGGTCCATATCTTCGTCATATTTGTTTATAACTCCCCATCCATACAACGTCTCTCCGGTATCGGGATCGTCTTGGTCCAGAACTAGCTCATCTACCAGGCCTGAACCTATGCCGTTCCCGTCCAAAACACACACTTTACATTTATAGCGATTAAACAACCGCTTAATGTACAAAGCCTGATAACGAAAGTTCTCACCCTCGTAAGAGAAGATGTTCTGTATATATTTCTTTGGGAACTTGGTGTGCACGGACGGCACAACCTTCATGATGACAATTTCTGTCGTGCACATGAACCTACCGACGTCGACGCCCATGACGTAATACCCGCCTTTTGTACGGTTGTCGTACTTCATGTCGGGACTCTCCACCGTGCGCCACTTCTCGAAGGTGTCGGGGTCGAAGAAGGAACCCTCCGCGACGCCGCTCCACACCGAGCCGTACTCCATGGCAAACGTGGTGTCGTCGTATGTGGCATCAGCCTGCGTGGCGGACATGTCCTCCTCAGACAATCGACCCTCGGCAAGAGACAAACGGTAGTCGCCACCGAAGACGAAGGCCTGCTTGGGGTCAACGACCATCTGACAGTAAAGCTGGATGAGCTTCTCGTAGGCGAACGTGGCCTTGTAGCCTGCCGAGGTAATATATAGTTGCCTGCGGTTAATCTTTTCCGACCTGTCCACTTGACCGTTGATATTGCGGTCAACGGCCATAGTCGGGATGATAACGGCGTTAAGAATCTTGCCGTCAATCTTGGCACATTCCTCAATGATGCCGGAAGTGTAACGCTGACCGCGCGAAGACTCGGCGGCGGCCAGATTCTCGATGACAGAGCCGTTCTTGAACTGGTAAGACACCTTATCCTTTGACATCGTCGTCTTGACGTTCTTGCCTCTTGTGTCCCACTCTATCTCCTTGGCAAGAGCAGGAATAAGACGAATCAGCTCTTCTGTCTTGGAAATAAGGATGGAGGCCGACTGCTGCTTGACGTCAGATGCCATGAAAAGCTTACTCCCAGGATAGAGGATGGCTTCTATCATTAAGGCAAGAACCGCCATGAACGATTTAGAAAAACCTCGCGTGAAAGTGGCGTACACATAACGATGGCGGAAAATGGCACGGAGATAGTATTTGTGTTTGCCTCAAGCCGGAAACTTGAGACGGGATCGCTCCCCTTTGTGTTTCCACAAAGATCAGACTATATCTTTTAGACAAAAAACGTCTAAAGCACCGTTTCGCTAACCCTTGTTAGCTACGTGCCGAAGCACTAGTCGTTGAACCTAATTCAGCAAGCAAAAATTCTTTTATATGCGAAGGCTTCCAGGTATATGGAATCACTAGAAGTTTTATTCCATTTTGTCCACAATACAGAGCTTTTTTCTTATCTCGCTCTTTGTGCTTTTTAAAACCTGCGTTATTTACATGGTATATCTTCACAAACTTGTAATGTTGCGCGCCATTGTACTCAATAGCAATATTCTGAGACGGCACAAAGAAGTCGAATCTTAACCCCGTTTTTCCAACTGGTTTTTCTCTCTCGTATTCTATCCCCATCTCATCAAGACAGTCGTTTACAAAACGAGCTCCAACACTTTGTGTGTCAAGAGCGTGGCAATTTGGACAACCGGACATTTCTCCATAGATAACATCCGCAAGTCTGACGTCCCATATCATCCCGCATCGTTTGCATTTTAATTTTGTCTTGTCCGTTATGTGGAGAGGAGAGCCAAGAACCTCATATCTATCATTTAGAGTAGCTTTCAGTTCTGCAGGGGTCCAATTGTTTGCTTGTCCTTCACAGCGACAAAGAAGATGAAGGAAGACGTTGTTCATCGTCCCGGTTCTGATAGCCCCGCATTTCTTACATATGAATCTATACAACTTATGGGTCATATAAGTACTGCCAGTGTCTTCCACATAATATTTTTCTTTAATTTTATCCCACTTCTTCTCTCTGTCTTTCCATAACCCATGGCAATTAACACACCCATAAGCCTTGTTCTTTGCTAGAAAATTTATGGCTTTTGAAACTGTTATCGTCTGTCCACATCCTTGACATTTTATAGAGAAAGGGTTCCCTGTTCCGGAATAAGACAAAATTTGAAACATTTCTTGTGGAAATCTGTCTTTTATACGAGAGTCAAACTCTTCAACTGAAAGAGTCTTCGGCATATTTTTTGCTTGCCTCCTTTTGGCTGCTGATTGCCCATTCTATAAGACTTAGGGTTTAACCATATCTCATCCTACTTATTGTTTCTGCTTTCGCTCCTCACCAAGGCCAAAGAGGTTGAGCCTCGGACGGCAAGTAGGCTTTAGGGTGTTCCAGCAATTAGATGCTATTTAGATGCCGTTTGCACGACAAATGGTCCTATCTTTTGAACCGCTGATAAAAGAAAAACTTGAAAGAGTTCTTTGGATTGAGGGAACAGAGGTAGTCGACAAAGCGATCGGGATAGACGCGCCAGTATGCGATCAGCTGTCGGTATTTGTCCATGTGCCTCATGACGTTCTTCTCGGAGAGGTCCACGTCCCTTACGCTCTCGGCTACCCCCTGAGTCTCCAGAAGGTCTTTAAGAGCCATCCTCGTCGACCTCCTCGTCATCGTCGTCGGGGCCCGGCGGTACGTCCCTGTCGCTCATCGTCGCCATAAACTGCTTCGTCTTCTCGTCTGCCTGCTCGAGCTTCGTGATGTAGGTCTCGATGAGCCCCGCAACATTTGGCTCGTTGCGCAACAGGTTGACGCTGTACTGCTTGAAGTTGTTCAGTGTGGCGTCGATCTTGTCCTGCGGGTACTCCTCCGGGTCGGGGAACTGCTCTATTATGCCACCGTCCCTCTCGCATAGGAGCACGAGCTGGCCGACGGAGTCGACCACGTCCGAGCGGTCCTCCTTGTTCTGCTGGTCGGTGAACTTGCCGGTCTTGCGCAGGGAGTCGTACACCTGCGACAGGTTCTTGTAGTCCAGCATGTCGTCGTGCTCAAGAGCCTTGTCCATCTTGACGCTGGTCCGGCACAGCTTCTTGAGCGTCTCCTCGCGGTCGACCGACATGTCGTACTGCCCGCAGTACTTCTTGTACATGCGCTCCATGCGCACCCACTCGTCCGCGGAATAAGACGTCCCCCATTTCAACATGAGGTACATGCGGTCCTCGTCCGTGAGTGACTCGTTGACGGACTTGACGTAATCTGACTTTGCGGTGAAGACCTTCTTGACATCGTGAGGGTTGCCCCCGTCGGCGGTCACCGACATGGTGTCGTACTCCGCCTGGCTTATCTCCCCCGCGTCGAGCCTCTGCTTAAGCAGAGCCTCGTTGGCCTCGTCCTTGGCCGGCACGAGGCCAACAAAGTCCGGGTTGTCGGAATCCTTGTAGCCGAACCTCTTGTACT
>ERZ808245.809-NODE-809-length-14257-cov-5.089847_pt1 | contig 14257 bp, 15 predicted proteins | sample MGYA00521243_ERZ808245 | MGnify/ENA primary metagenome ERZ808245 (study PRJEB31516, sample SAMN03275576) | gut metagenome | biome: mammalia-associated habitat; material: feces | host: Papio cynocephalus | place: Kenya | collected 2012-07-07 ... | reverse complement strand
CGCTCAACGAGGCGCTGAGCGCCAAGTGGCGCGACCTGCGCGGCATCGAGGTCGTCTCCTTCGGCGTTTCCTCCGTCACGGCGAACGAGGACGACGAGAAGATGATCAAGGAGATGCAGCGCAACGCGGCGTTCATGGACCCGACCCGTGCGGCGGCACACATCGCAGGCGCGACCGGCGACGCGATGAAGACGGCGGCGGCGAATCCGAACGGCGCGGTCGGCGCGTTCATGGGCATGGGCATGGCAGGCAATATGACCGGCGGCCAGATGAACGCCCTCTACCAGCAGGGCGCGCAGATGCAGCAGGCGGCTCCCGCTCCCGCGGCGGCACAGGGCTGGACCTGCGCGTGCGGACAGACGGGCAACACGGGCAAGTTCTGCGCGAACTGCGGCAAGCCCGCTCCGACGAGCGCGAACGAGTGGACGTGCGAATGCGGCGCCGTGAACAAGGGCAAGTTCTGCTCCAACTGCGGCAAGCCCAGAGCCTGAGCGATACATGAAGCGGCGAACGCTTTGGATCTTGCTGGCGGGGGTGGTGATCGGCATGACGCTTTCCGGACTGTATAAGCATTTTGGCACCGAACGGGCGCATGGCGAGCTTGAGGTCCTCGACGGAAACGGAAGCTATGTGGACAACGACGCGCTCTGGAGAGTACTCGCGGGCGAATGGTCGAGCGGCGATGCGCGCTGGACGCTGACGCTCGACGGGGACGACCACATGGCGCTGACCTTCAACGGCAAAACGGCTGCGGAGAGTACGCTCTCATTCGCCTACCTCCGGCCGGGGGATGCCGAGGAGACGGAGCTTACCATAGAAACACCGACGCTGTACGCTGCGGACGGCACGGAGAGCGGCGAGATCATGTCCCTCGTCCACAAAGCGGAAGAGGGCAGCCTTACAATGGAGCTTTCGCACAGCGACGGCACGACAGAAACCGTAACATTTCAAAAAATACAGAAATAGGAGAGAACGCCATGGGACTTTTTGATAAGAAATACTGCGACGTCTGCGGGGAGAAGATCGGTCTTCTCGGCAACCGCAAGCTGGAGGACGGTAACCTCTGCAAAAACTGCGCCGCGAAGCTCTCCCCGTGGTTCAGCGAGCGCCGCCACTCGACGCTCTCTGAGATCAAGGAGCAGCTGGCCTATCGTGAGGAGAACCGGAAAAAGGTAGCGCAGTTCCAGACCACCCGTTCCTACGGCGAGGAGTGGAAGGTGTTGCTGGACGACAACCACCGCTGGATGATGGTGACCCGCTCGCGCGATCTGCGAGAGGCAAACCCTGATGTGCTGGAATTTACCGCTGTCACCGGCTGCCGCATGGATATCGATGAGCGGGAAACGGAGCTGATGCGGGATGGTCCGGACAACAAGAAGATCAGCTACAATCCGCCCCGCTACGAATACACCTACCAGTTCGACATCATCATCACCGTCACGCACCCCTATTTCGACGAGATGAGGTTCCGGCTGAATCCCCGCGCCGTGGAGATGGTCAGCGAAGCGCCCAACACTTTTGGCCGCGGCCGCGTGGGGCAGTTCCTGAATACCGGTATGCGGGGCGGCTTTGACCCCAGCTACAATCCGGAGTACCGGCAGTACCGCCAGATGGCGGAGCAGCTGTGTCAGGTGGTGAATACGCTCAACGGTGGCCAGACGCCCCAGCAGGACTACGGCCAGCCCGTAGGCGGTTATCCGCAAAACGGTTACGGTCAGCCTCAGTTCCAGCAGGGCTATCCTCAGCAGCCGGTACAAGGTGGCTACGGCCAGCCCATGCAGAGCGGTTACATACAGCAGCCCATGCAGCAAAATGCCTATGGACAGCAGCCCGCTCCTCAAGGGTATCAGGCGCCGATTCAGCAGCCTGCCCAGCAGAATTACCAGCAGCCTGTACCGGGGGCGGCAGTGTCCGGCCTCTGGACCTGCCCCGCCTGCGGCGGCGCGAACGACGGTGGAAAATTCTGCCAGTTCTGCGGCTCGCCGAGACCGCAGTGAGCAGCGCTCAAACAAAGAGCAGAAAGGAAATATTAGGATGAAAAAGGTTTTATCTTTTGCGCTGGCCCTCGTGTTGGCACTTTCGCTGGCCGCCTGCGGCGGCAAGGAGGAGGGAAGCGGCTTCGACCCCTCCGCCCTCGAAAGCAAGACCACCAAGTACGCGGGGGACTACCGCGTGTCGTCCATGCGTATCGGCGGCGAGCGCTATGAGTACGCGGATCTCGCTGCGGAGGGCATGGCGGATCAGGTCTACCTGAAGATCAACGAGGACTGCACCGGCGTTATCAACCTCGGCGACGGCGAGATCGAGATCAAGATCGACGACTGGAACGGCATCAGCACCCTTGACGGGAAAGACACGCTCAAGTTCTGGGAAGAGGGCGTGACGACCCTCGGCATCGAGGATTCCGAATCCGGCGTGACCATCTACTTCACCACCGATCCCGCGCCCGAGGTGGGCGAATTCCCGCTTTCTTTCATTGACACCTATGGCGGCGACTGGGTCGGTCAGGGCATGTTCATGGACTGCACCGGAGACTTTGAGGGCAACAACGGCAGCATCTGCCACGGCCTTGCCCGCCTTGTGTTCGACGATGCGGGCAACTGCACCATATTTGCGGGCCTCGGCATTGGCTCGGACGAGAAAAACCTCCGTGACCTGGTCGTGACCTATGACGCGGAGGCCAATGATATGTTCCTCGGCGGCACCTTCTTCGGCTATTCACTGACAGACGAGAGCTTTGTGGAGTATGAGGAGGAAACCGGCGTTCTGTATCTCTACGCGAAGGTGGAGAAGAATGCGGACAGCGCTATGGGCGTGGTCGTTTGTCTGCGGCGCCAGGGCGATGCCTGGACCGGTGAGGAGACGACCTCACTCGACCAGCAGTATGCCGATCTGTATGCGGGCATTCCCTTTGAAGAACTCGTTTCCGGCTTCGGTCTGGATGTGAACCGCCTGCCCTCGAACACACCGAGCGGCGGCGATACGACGACAACGCCTGCCGGTCCCTCCAAGAGTTATAACACCAGCGGCTTTGACGGCAAGGCAAAGCTCTACTACGAGAACCTGATCGTGGTGGACTATCCCACCGCTAAATTCCGCGACGACGGCGACGGCATTGGAAGCGACGAGCCGTATCTCTACATTTTCGCGCAGACGATCCTCGCGCCGGGAAGCAGCTCGATTGCAAGCTGTGAGGAGGATATGGGCAATTATGCCAAGGACTCCGACTATTCCAGCGTGACGGACGAAAACATCATGCTGGGCGCTCATTCCGCTCGCCGCGTGGTGGCGGAAAGCTCGTGGATGGGCAATATCGCCCTCTATCTCATCGATCTCGGTGCAGACGGCAGCGACAATGCGGGCTGGGCCTTCATCAGCGTGAAGTATGAGGAGGCTTCCGCGCTGGAAACGGCGGAGGCCATTCTCAGCACCATCCGCGCGAAGTAAAAGAAAAACGCTCCGCTGCTCCCGCATGGGAGCAGCGGAGCGAGAGAAAGGAGAGATTTCATGCCGACACAGGTAACCAACTACAAATGTCCTGCCTGCACGGGGCCGCTGCATTTCGTCGGCGCGTCCGGTAAGCTGGAATGCGACTACTGCGGCGCAGCCTATGAGGTCGCAGAGATCGAAGCAATGTTTGCCGAAAAAGAAAAACAGGCGGCAGCCGCACAGCACTCCGCCGAGGAAAAGGCGGCAGCAAAGCGGGAAGCCGCAGGCAGCGATTGGGATATGTCCGGACTTAGTACCGACTGGGGCGCAGAGGGCGAGAACATGAAGGCGTACAGCTGCCCGAGCTGCGGTGCGGAGCTGCTTTGCGACGCTTCGACGGCTGCGACCTCCTGCCCCTACTGCGGGAACCCGACCGTCGTACCGGGGCAGTTTTCCGGCGCGCTCAAGCCGGACTTCGTCCTTCCATTTAAGCTCAGCCGCGAGGATGCGATCAAAAAGCTCAAGGAGCATTACAAAGGCAAACCCTTCCTGCCCAAATCGTTTGTCAGCGAGAACCATGTGCAGGAGATCAAGGGAATTTATGTCCCGTTCTGGATGTTCGACGGCACAGCCAGCGGCGACGCGCACTATGAAGCGACCCGCTCGCGCACCTATCGCCGCGGCGACGAGGAGATCACGGAGACGGAGCATTACGATGTCTACCGCGCGGGCGCAGTCCCGTTTGAAAAAATTCCGGTGGACGCCTCGACCAAAATGCCGGACGACCACATGGATTCCATCGAGCCTTACGACTATGCGGAACTCAAGCCGTTCTCCACGGCGTATCTGCCCGGCTTCCTTGCCGACAAGTACGACGTGACCGTGGAGGAGAGCCGCGAGCGCGCGGACGAGCGCTGCAAAAGCACCCTTGATGCGGCCCTGCGCGGCAGCGTGACGGGCTATGAGACCTGCGTCCGTCTGGATGGAAATACCGAGCTTATGCGCGGCAGAGTCCATTACGCGCTTATGCCCGTTTGGATGCTCAATACGAAGTGGCAGGGGAAGGATTTCCTGTTTGCCATGAACGGGCAGACCGGCAAGCTCGTGGGCGACCTGCCGATGAGCTGGGGACGCTTCTGGACGACCTTTGCTGCCATCGTTGTGCCGTTGAGCATCGTCGGCTCGCTCATCACGCTGCTGTAAGGAGGGGAGAAGATGAAAAAGAGAATTTCGATCCTGCTGGCGACCGTGTTCCTTGCGCTTTCGATCAGTCTGCCCGCTGCGGCGGCAGACGGCACCATGCGTTATGTCTTTGACCTTTCCGACGTCCTCACCTACGAGGAGTGGGAGACGCTGGAGGATCGCGCGGCGGCACTTTCCGAACGCTACGGCTACGGCGTGTATACCGCCGTTGTCGACGACTACAGCGAATACGGGACCGGTACGGCTGCCGATGTGGCAAAGCAGGTTTACGCGGCAAGCGAATTCGGCGTGGGCGACAGCAGCGACGGGGTCCTTCTTCTGCTGAGCCTCGGCGAACGGGACTACGCGCTCTATGCCTGCGGTGACAGAGCGGAGACTGCCTTCAACGAATATGCCCGCGGCAAGCTGGAGGAAGCCTTCCTCCCAGCTTTCGGCGAGGACGATTGGGCGGGCGGCCTCACCGCGTATCTCGATGAAGCGGAAGATCTTCTCGCTCAAGCGGAGAGCGGCAGCCCCGCCAAGGAAAGCCCAGTGAAGGGCATCCTCACCTCTGTCGGCATTTCCTGTGTGATCGCGCTGCTCGTCTGCCTGGTCCTCAAAGGCAAGATGAAGTCTGTGTACCGCAAGAGCGAAGCGAACGAGTATGTCGCTTCCGGCGGCCTGACGCTCTCACAGAGCTATGACCGTTATACGCACACAACGGAGACACGCCGCACGATCGAGAAGGAGTCGAGTTCCGGCTCCTCCGGCGGCTCTTCGGGCGGCAGCGTTAGCAGCGGGAAATTTTAAGAAAGCATAGGAAATGAAAAACAAGCAAGCGCTCGCTTGCTTGTTTTTTTGCCTATTTGACGGCGTCCGGTCCTCCAGCCTGCCGCATGACGGCGGCGTAGCGCCGGAGCTGTGCGATGTTCTTCAGGCCGAGCGTATCGCAGATGTTTTGATTGTGGAACTTGACCGTGCTGGGCTTGATGCCAAGCAGGTCCGCCATTTCGTTGATTTTCTTTCCCTCGCAGTAAAGCTCGAAGAGCTCGCGCTCGCGGCCAGAGAGCCGATCAATGTTTTCAGCAAAGTGCCGGTATTCCTCCGGGTCGATCTCCGATTTGCGGGAGTAGGCGAGTTGTTCAGCGGCGCGCTTGGCGTCCTGCTTCTCCTGCTCAAGTGCAGAAAGGGTCTCGATGTGTTTCTGATCCTGCGCCGCCAGATGAGAGGAGAGCTCCGCCAGCTCTGCCAGATCAGCCTGTGCCGCGCCGCGATCCTCCCGCTTAAGCGCTTCAAGCCCCTTGAGGACCGGCGTGAGGAAGCGGCGGGAGAAGTAGAGGCATGTCGCCACAGCGAAGAACAGCAGAAGCAGCGTCAAAATAGCGAATTGCAGGCGGCTTTTGAATACGGCGTCGTCGTAGTCCTCCTGCGGGATCATCGCAGCAAGACGGTAATCCACATCGCCGCAGGAGAGCGTGAGCCGCTGTGTCATGCCCATGTAGGAGGCCGAGGGACCGTCGATGCGGCAGAATTCACCGTCTGCACCGTGGACGGTCAGCTCGCCCTTGGGCGCGAGGTAGTAGCCGTTGGAGATACCACAGCTCAGTCCCGCATCCGCATTCAGCGTTTTGCCGTCCATTGTCAGAAGGCATACCATGCGCGGGAGGTTGGAGGGCTGAACATATTTTGTTTTGAAATAACGCTGACTGATTTGGAAGCCGCACAGACCGTACACCGTACCGTCCTCTCCCATAACAGGCACGGTCAGCAGAATAACCTTTTCATCCGTTTCCGGCAGCGTCATCAGCTCGGTCAGGCGGTAGGAACCGCTCAGCGGCAGAGAGGCGCGCTGGATAAGACTTTCGTAGCCGGCGAAGCCATCTGTCTGGAATACACCGCGCCATTTGCGGTGAGCCATCACACCGTGCTGCTTGCCGATGCTGTATGCGCCGCGGTAGAGCAGCAGCTCCGCATTGGGCAGGTCCTCGCCGCCCTTGATGATGTAAAGGCCGCTGCGGGAATGGCTGGTCACATCTGTGTCCGTACTGGTCTCTAGAATGACAAAAGCGCCGGAGCAGTCCGTCTGCCGCAGATGCTCGCAGACCGGTTCAATCATTGCGTCCTGTACGGCTTCAAGCGCCGCCTGGTCGCCGCGCAGCGCGCCGAAAGAGATGCCTTGCGCGGAAAGGTAGTCCTCCAGCACATTCGTCATGTCCTCGGACAGGTCGATGCCCATGACGGTCAGCTGCTTCCAGCAGGACGTCATTTCATTCTGAAAAAACTCCAACTGCATATCCAGCGTCCGCGCCAATTCCTCCTCCGGACTGTTCAGACGGCCAAAGAGGAAAAGACCTGCCGCGAGTGCAAAAAGCACCAGCCCCGCCAGCGCCAGCATACAGCGCAGCAGCTTCTGACGGAGCGTTTGCTTGGCCCCTTGTAATGCAAACTTCGGCATGGATCTATACTCCTTACCTCACGCGGTTTATGCGATGGAACGGAACAGTTCCCAGGTCTCCTCGGCCAATGCGTCTACGCTTTCACCAAGGGCAAGGCGGTTGGGATAGCTGGCCTGCGCTTCGCGCAGCGCGCTGTAAAGCGCGTTCACCTTGGCATAGTAGCCGACAAAGCGCGGCTCGGAGACGGGCGTATAGCTCTCCTGCATGACGGCGAGGGCATCGTAGAGATTTCGATAGCTCTGCTCAGCGAAGGCATAGCCGTCAAGCGTATCAAAAGCGTCCTTGCGTACGGGCATATACCCGGTCTCCGCAACGAAATCCAGATTGCGCTGGCTTTCCGTCAGCCAATGGGCAAACACCGACGCGGCCTCGGCCTTCTTTTCATCGGTCTTATAGGCACACAGGCCGACGCCCGCCTGTGTCATCAGCGCCGTGCCATCCGCTGCGCGGGGCATGGGGACCACCTGCAGGTCCATCGGCTCGGTGGAGTTGTCAGGGTAGGTGACCAGATTATTATAATAGAGAATGGCTGCGGACGATCCGATGCCGCCGAGCACCTCACCCGCCATGACCTGCGTATTGGAATAAAGGTCGGAGACGACAATGTGATCCTGCACGAGCGCACGGGCAAATTCCATCCAGCTTGTGCGGAGCGCGGCGTTGTCGAAATCATACCAGCCCTCGGCTGTGTAGAGGTCCGTGCCGCCGCGCGCCAGCGCATTGAGCTCTACCGCGCGGAGAAGATAGTCCATCGCGCAAAAGGGCGTACCGTCCGACCAATCGTAATACTTCGCGGCGGCAGTAAAGAAGCCGTCCCATGTGGCGAGATCGTCAAGCGTCACGCCGGTATCCGCGGAGAAGCGCGCGAATTGCGAGCCGTTGAGCATCAGAACGTGCGTGGACTTGGAGATCGGCAGCACGAGCAACTGCCCATTCTCTGTGCCGTCGGCAAGGAAGCCGTCCACAAAGCCCGCACGCTCATCCGCTGAAAAACAGTCGTTCCAGTCGAGCAGGTTTTCCGCGCCCAGCGCGAGCGCGTCACCGATGTGACAGGTAAAGAGGTCGGGCATTTCCAGCGCACCGGGCTCGTCGGACTGCGCGGCGAGCAGCGCGGCGCCGATCTTTCCGGCGCCGCTCAGATTCGTCACGTTGATCACGATGCCCTGCTCCTGCCCGACTGTCTCGTTAAATTCGTCCACGAGCAGATCCATTGGTGAACCGGCCTGCTCGCCATAAACATGCCACATGGATAGCGTTACGGGGTCCTTGGGGGAAAGCAGCGGTTTTTCGCCGCAGCCTGCAAGGGACAAAACGAGCGCAAATGCCGGAAGCAGGACAAGCCATTTCTTTTTCATGCGATACTCCTTTAGAATGGACAGCTCTTCGCCGACGGGCAAAGACCGTCGGCTTCCTATCAAAAATATGGGCTTAGGGGTAAAAAAATTTCACCCGACCTATACCTTTTGCGATTTGGTAGGGGGACAAAAGCGGATGAATATGATATAAATTGTGTGCAGACAAGGGACGCGGCTTTTTCTGCTGTGTCCATTGTATCAAACCTTGCTGTTTTCCGCAAGAGCCAGATGCGAAAAAGAAAGATGGAGGAGCCGAATATGAAGCATACGACATGGAAACGCCTGCTTGCGTTGACCCTTGGCTTAGCGCTGGCCGCGAGTCTCGCTGCTTGCGATGAGCCGGTGGAGGAGCCGACGCCGGAGGAGCCAAAGCGGATTGAAGAGGAGACGAAGACGCCGGAGCCGTCCGCGGGTATGAGCGCGGATGCGCTCGCCTCGCTTGCCGAGCTGCGGAGCTATCTGGGGACGACGGAGCAGTTCGCCGCGGCTTATCTCGGCCGGCGCGGTGCGGAGGATACGGACAGCCTGACGGAGTGGCTGAGAAACAACGATCCGGCGCTGGTATCCGTGTTCCCGTTTCTGCTGGAAATTCCGGAGGAGAGTATTCTCGGCACGAGCGGCGATCTGTACGCCATCGTTCCGCGGGACGAGAATGCCTCGCTCGCGGTCGACCGCATGAAGTGGGAGACTGTCGGCAACGGCCTTGCGCCGAGCGTGACCGAGGTGGCCTACCGCAGCGAGAGCGGCGAACCGGTACTGGTGTTCGTCAACTATGAGAGCGCACCGGAGGAGTCGGACACGCAGATCAATCTTGTCGGCGCGGACGGCACGGTAGTGACATGGTTTCCGCTGATGAACTTTGACACCATGTATATCGTTCTTCCCACCGGCGCGGATGGTTTGCCGTTGGCGCTGGACTTCAGCTTCTGGGGACAGCCCGGCGAGGCTATCGGCGCATGGCTGCCGCCCACGGACACGGGCCTTGCCGACACAACATGGCAGACGGCGGATGATTGGATCCTTGAGCTGAGAAGCGGCGGCGCAGCCGCTCCCTATGCTGGCGAGGCGCTGCTATACTGCCGCGTCGCGGACGATGGAGACGCGGTGCTGCTCTACACCGGCGGCTGGGCCGTGGAGAACGACAGCCTGCGGCTCGACCTGACCGGCATGGACGGCATCGACGAGTTCGGCCTTTATCCGGTGCTCATTGCGCCCTCCGGCGAGGAGCTGTACATCCAGCAGGACTGGGACGGAGCGCTTCCGCCGTTCTTTGCCGACGGTGTGACCTCCATGGACATGACCTATTGTTATGGCTGAAAAGAAGACGAAGGGCTATGCTTTTTTCACAGCCATTCGGGAAAATGATGGAGAGACCGTCCGCGCGATGGTCGAAGGTGATCCTGCACTGGTGAATACGCCCGCGCCCAAACGCCCCTTGGATACGCGCTATATGTCACCGCTGCAGGTATCCCTCTGCACGGGACGGCACGCCGAGATCGCGTGGTTTCTGCTCGAGCACGGCGCGGATGTCAACTACTGTGCGGCAAAGGAGCTGTGCAAGGACGGTTATCCCGTTCTGTTCGACGGTGTGAACGCCGCCCTCTGGAATGCGCGGCGCTTCGAGTGGGACGGAACGGATATCAACCATCTCGTCTGGAAACACACGAAAGAGGAAGCGGACGAGGCGTTCCGCTTCCTCGCGCGGATGATCGAGCTGGGCGCGGATGTGAATGCGACCGACCGCTACAACCGCAATGCGCTGATGGAGGCGGTGGGTGAGGCGAACAAAATATGTCCCGTTGTCAACGCCGAGACCGGTGAGGACTACCCCGGACGCATTATCACGCCAGAGATGTGCGAGGACTTCCGCCGCATTTTCAAGCTGTTGATCGACGCCGGTGCGGATCGGGAAAACCGCTCCTCATTTTCCGGTAAGACGATCCGCGAGCATTTTGCAGACGAACCGGTCTGGCGTATATGCGGTCTGCTGTTCGGAGATTGAAATCGGCTTGGTTGCTCTAAAGGGCCAGCCCTGCTTGCAATTTTGCACTTGCGGTTTGCTTATTCTTATCGAAGGCATGGGTATAAATGTCCAGCGTGGTTGATCGAAAGAGATGCATGAACAAATGCTTGATTTGGTTGCGGATGTAGAACTTGCCTGCGGTAACATCTTGTCTGTCATACGCATTGACTGCCGCTCTGCTAATGTTATGCTTGCAATCGTGGCGCGAAGTGAATATAATAAAAATATATACTGTAGCATCATAATAAGAGAAATAGATGCTTTTCTGACCGCCAATGTTTGATAGAGAGCGTAGAATTGAGAATGCCCAAGGGGAGAAGGAGTATACTGTGCTAAAACTTGAAATCAAGTTCAATGATGCCAAAATGCGCGCGGAGAATAAGTACACCCCTGAGTCCATCTATACTGCGCTAGATAACGCTTTTTCTAAATACCACTTTCGTAAGGAAACAATTTCGGATGGTACGATTTGCTACTATGGAAATGGGGTACCCCGCGATTACGGTATTTTTGGTCGATTGATTACTACTTTGAAAGACAAAGAGTGGTTTATGACATATCTCATCAAGTGGCTTTGGTATAATAGTGATGATGGCGAAAATGAGTCGGATTTTACCGTGGAGGATGTTCTTTACCACTATGCCCGTCGTGAGAGCGCTGCATAATGGCCAGAAACGAAATCAAGCGATACAAGGCACTTTACTTTGACCTTCGGATCAAGGATCTGGAGGAGTATTATTCCAAGACATATCCAAAGGGTGCTTATGCAAAAATTAAACATTTCTTGATAAACCGTAATTTTTCCCACGAGCAGTACTCCGGATACCATTCCCGGTATAAGACTACGGACTTAGAGATATTTGATTTGATTAGGGACATGAGTGATGCTTTTCCGTGGCTTCAGTACTGTGTCAACCATTTTGAAGTGACAAATGTGGGTGCCAATCACGATTTGATGGAACTGATTACTGAGGATATCGAGGACCCTGTTGGCCTTTAGTAGCTATATGCTTTGGCTAGTATAATAAATAGGCTTCCACTGGTGCGGAATACGAGCGGAACGGCAAGAAAAAGAAAGGAAAAAGTGGAATAAATGCAATTGCAGAAATTGCAAAACAAGGCGTATTTTATATATTTTTTGTATTTTCCGCATTGAAATAATGAAACGGCTGAATGGGGTTCAAGAGGCCGCTGGTTCGATTCCAGTCACTCGGACCAAGAAAGCCTTGAAATCGTATGATTTCAAGGCTTTCTTCAATTTTTCGGTGCAGAGAGTGCGAAATATGCGCTTTTAGATTGCGCGATATTTCCAAAAGCGCACAATCCTCGAAAAGAACGAGCGAAGGTCATTGATACATCGTGTATTTCAATGGTAAATCATTTTAGAGAGAACACAAGAAACGGAAAGGGCAAACGCTTCAAGATGAATCTGGTCAACTGAGCCCTGCTCGGAGCGATTATCCTCGCGATGCCGCGGCGTCCCGAGGTGGAGTCGCTGACGGAATATGCGAGGTCTATGATGACAGAGCCCATGAAATGGTTCTGCCGCAAAAGCGGGAAGAACAAATACACCCCGAAGGATGTTGCGGGCATGAAAGCGACCGCCGCGCTGAGAGCTGCCGACCGCAACCCATATTCACGGAATATGGATTTTTACGAGTATCCCGACGGCAGCGGCTACGAGGGCCGCTTCACCAAATGCGGCATCTGTGAGCTGGTGAAAAAGCTGGGGCTGTACGATCTCACGCCCGCCATGCGCCATTTGGACTACACCATGAGCGAGGCGGGCGGCGTGACGGACTTTGTGCGTGAATACGCCCTTGCCTCCGGCGATTCATACTGTGACTGCGGCTATAAAAAGAAAGCGCAGACCCACGGGGCTGCGCTTTCTTGATCGACGGTCGAAAATACAGATGGGAGAGATTCAATGCGTGCCGGCGTTGGCGACGAGCATCTGCCAGACGATGGCAAGCTTATCAGCGCTTGCGAGGACATAGGCGAGGATGAAGGCGAACCAGAGCTTGCCCATATTCTCCTCCGCCTTGCTGAGGAAGAACAGGTAGCAGGCGTAGGCGACCGCGTCGATGAGCAGCGCGATGATGAGAACGGCGAGGAAGCCAGCTTCGGACGACTCGGCCGAGTCGGTGTAGAGACAGAGGAGCGCATAGTATAAAAAGGTGACGCAGAAGGGCCATTTGAGCTTGCGCCAGTCATGGATGCGATTCGTGTTTCGTGCCATGTTCGTTCCGCCTTTTCTGAAATTGCGTCCAGTATACCGCGGACGCGGCGAAAAAGCAAGCGGGACACAAAAACTTGACATCCCTTTTGCGCTCGGGTATGATAAAAAAAATTACTAAAAAAGGAGTACCCTTATGAATAAGGATCTGGAGCAGGCGAAGGCACTGCTTGAAAATAATGAGGAATACACCTGCGCTGCCTGCCGGACGGGGGAGAGCTTTGCCTCCGAGGAGCACGGCGTCCGCCCATTGATGCGCTGGCTGAACGAGGGAACGGACCTCTCCGGCGCGTCGGCGGCAGACCGCATCGTCGGCAAGGCGGCGGCCTTTTTATATGTATTGCTGGGCGTTCGGACGGTCTACGCGCCGCTTATGAGCGTCCCCGCGCGGGAAACGCTGCGCGCCCACGGCATTGAGGTGATCGCGGACACGGTCGTGCCGGCCATCCGCAACCGCACGGACACGGGCTTCTGCCCGATGGAGAGCGCGGTATGGGATATCTCTGATCCGCACGAGGCCAAGGCGGCGTTGGAACGGAAAATTTCCGAGATGATGGCAAAGAAATAGACATATTTATCGGCTAAGCTTACGAAAGAAACCGAGGAACAGGAGACGCCTATGCGAAAGAAATTACTTGTGATCCTGCTGCTACTCGTGGTGCTGATCGTTCTGGTCGTGACGCGCTGCGGCGGGAAGAAAGACCAACAGAGCGATCCGGCGGACAGTCAGGGCTTTGCACAGCAGAGCGGCAAGGCGGAACTGCCCGCGGAGCTGAAGCTCGGCGTGGTGACGGAAGCGGAGAGCGGCGCCATGCAGCTCGAGGTCGAGCAGAACGGTGAGAAGACCGTGTACGTCTTTTCGGATATTACGATCAACGACTGGTACGTTCCGGCGGTAAATTATGTCGTGACGAACGGCCTAATGAGCGGCACGGACGTCGGCGGCGGGCTGAGCCTCTTCCGCCCGAACTATGGCATGACCCGCGCGCAGCTTGCCATGATCCTCTATCGCTTTGCCGGCGGTGAGCCGGTCGCCGCGCCGCGCCGTACCTACAGCGATGTATCGAGCGGCGAGTGGTATTATGACTGCGTGAACTGGGCGGATACCAACGGCTATATCAAGCCGGAGAGCACGGACAGCTTCGGCGTGGGCGCGTACTGCTCGTGCGAGGAGGTGCTTGCCGCGCTGCACCGTCTGGCGGGCAGCCCGGAGTCCAATGCGTCTTTGGAGGACTACCCCTACGCGCCGAAGGTCAGCGAGACGAACCTGAGCGCGGTGCGATGGGCGTGGGAAAAGGGACTCATCGCGGAGGATGAGTGCGTCTGGTACCCGACGCAGGCGGTCTCCCGCGCGCAGATCGCGCTGCTGCTGATGCGCTACGACCAGCTGATCGGCGCGTCCGGCGACGCGACGTGAAGCGTTGCAAAAGAAAGATATAAGTGCAGCTAATAACGAAAATGATTTGCGGCGGGAAACGAGATGGATGAAATCGTCGAAACCTGTTGACAAACCGCAAAACCCGTGGTAATCTATCACTTGTTCCGCGGTTGGAGCGTGTACCTTGTAAATTAAACA
>ERZ808245.806-NODE-806-length-14319-cov-3.901360_pt1 | contig 14319 bp, 11 predicted proteins | sample MGYA00521243_ERZ808245 | MGnify/ENA primary metagenome ERZ808245 (study PRJEB31516, sample SAMN03275576) | gut metagenome | biome: mammalia-associated habitat; material: feces | host: Papio cynocephalus | place: Kenya | collected 2012-07-07 ... | reverse complement strand
GAGCGTCCTTCAAAAGCCACAAAAAGTCATTTTCGGCAGGTTTCACACAAAAAAAATCCATTTTTCTTGGAAGTTTCAAAAAATACTTGTATATTTGCAGCGGAATAATTGTAGTCTCATGCGAAACAAGGATTGTAGTGTTACCGCTAACAGCCCATAGCAAAATGGCTTGCAGTACTAAACCTTGCTAAATTAAGTTTATTTAACTGTCGAAAATATATCTTTTTGAAATAATTCCATTATATTTGCAGCGTGAAAGAGCAGATATAAGCGAAATAGCGTAACCGACATATACTATTCTAAGCCTAAGTACCTGCTTATTAGAGGGTAAAAAGGAGCTCTAAAGAGTCGAGAAAACTAGAACAGACCTCAAAGGAGTCAACAAAACAAGATAAACAAGAAATACAATTTAAACTGTAAATAGATATGAAAGTAATCAATTCTAAGCTGGCTGCCATTGGTTTGGCAGCATTCGCATTCGCATCATGCAGCAGCAGTGATTCTCCAGAAGGTGGCAGCGGTATCATCAAGAACGCTGACCTCTATCAGACTGCACTTGCTATCTCTCAGAGCGACGCTGCAGCTTTGGCTTCTCGTGTCATCAACTACAAGAACACCACTGCCAACGCTCGCAAGAACTTCGGTACTAGAGCTGCCAAAGACGGCTTCACTGGCTTGACTGAAATGAAAGCAATTCCAGCAATGCCAGAAAACGCTCAGCCTGGCGACTCTGGCGACAAGCTGGCTAACGGTACATTCAACATTGAGGCTGAAGGCACCAAAAAGATTGCAACTGTCAACTCTATCGAAAACGCAACTATCTACGTTAAATCTGGTCGCACTCTCGTCTATAACGAGACCAAGGGTGGCAACAAGATTTATGTTTCCAAGGGCGGCAAGGTAGAATACAAAGGCACAGGCGCAGCCGTTGCAGCTAACGATGAGGTCATCGTTAACGAGGGTACATTCAACATCGACAACGACGTAACTATCGACGGTACACTCTACTCTACATACTATCTCGGCACTAAGGACCAGAAGCAGAACGTTACTGTGAACGGTAATGTTTATCTCTCTGGCTACAAGGTAACCAAGGATGGCCAGGACGTTCTCGATGCCAATGGCAACCCAACATACGAGTTTGCTTCTGTTCGTGCCAACAACTTGACAGTAAACGGAACACTCAGCACTGAGGACAAGGTTAACGTGGCAGACAAGACAACCTTGAATGGCGATATGAAGGTGAAGAACTACATCATCACCAAGAACCTCGACATCAAAGGACAGTTGATTTCAGACTACTCTCTCAAGGTTAGCAACGCTCTCAATATGGCTGCCGGCTCAACTATCAAGGCTAGCTACATCAACGTTACAGACAATGAGTATGACAAGGAGGGTAAGGAAATCGTGAAATCTACCCCAGGTAACGCTACAGCAACATTGAACGGCAACTGCCAGATTGTTGTTCCAGCAAAGGCTGTCTTGAACTTCAACGTATTGAAGACAGACAACACAGAGAATCAGATTACAATGAACGCTACAGACGATAACGCTGTGGTAGTTGTCAAGGCTGATAAGTTCATCTTTGCTGGCACTGACAACGTGAAGGCTTTCCGCACACCAGGTACTAACCAGTGCTATCTCTTCCAGTTCTCCAAGGCATACAACAATGGTGCAGAGGCAGACGCCAACATCGTTCCTACTGAGGATCTCGACGCAACAGCATCATTCCTCGACTATGATGACAAGCGTGTGAACGCTAGCATCGAGGCTGTAGGCAACCACGCTTGGCAGTTGAAGAGCGCAGACATCGCTGGTTTGAAGAAGCTCGACTTGATTTCTCAGGTTCAGGCTCCAGACGGACAGTCTGCAACAGGTATCGTTATCAACAACGGCAAGATTTACGTTTCTTACCATACACGTGCCGAGAATTTCGGTGGTAACATTGAGGTGGCTCAGATGAATGGTAACGATGTTCAGGTACTTCAGTCATTCAAGGATCAGGGTGGTACATTGGACTTCAACCACATCATGGTTAACAACAATACCATCTACGCCACAGGTTCTTCTTCTGAAGCTGGTGCAGCAGTAGCATACGTAGGCTTGAACAGCGACGGTACAGCAGACGCTACAGCAACCTTGCAGTTGCTCGCCGTTAACCGCAATGTGAAGGGTTATGATGCCAACTGCTCTATCATCGACAACAATCGTTTGATTACAGCCGACACCCGTGGTTATGATATTTGGGATTTGGCCAACAATAACGCTCACTCTTACATCGCAACAGCAGGTAAGGCTAAGTTCGTGGCAATTCGCAACAACCAGTTCTATGGTTTGAACTATACAGCCCCTGTTTCTGCAGGTGATGCAGCTGTGGATGGCGAGTTCCAGATGTCTAGCGCATCAGACTTCTCTGATATGACAAGCTTCCCTGTAGGACAGATTGCTCCTAACAATGGCAAGAACGTATTGTATGTAGATGGCACAGACATCTATGTATGTAAGAGTGCCAAGGGTCTTGCACGCTACAATGCTACTGGTACACAGACTGGTTCTTGGGTAGCTCCACAGGCTGCCGAGACCTCTAACAACAAGAGCGTTGACCACGTGAAGGGCTATGTAAACGGCGTTTGCGCTGACAACAACTATGTATATGTAGCAGCTGGTGCATACGGTCTCGTTGTTTTGAACAAGTCAGACCTCTCTGAGGTTTGCCACCGTTCACTCAACGGCAACAACTCTGCGAACTATGTCACAGTAGATGGCAACAACATCTATGTAGCATACGGTCAGGGACGCATCCAGGTGTTCCAGATTGCAAGCACAGTAAAGTAAAATCAAAAAAATATCCCCCTCCCACCGTTGTCTAGCGGTGGGAGGCATTATCATATCTTCCTAAGCTATAACACGAAACACATAGGAAATCAAGATATAGTAAATGATAAAGCAACAACCAAAGAACACAAAATTAATTATGAAAGGATTAAGCTATAAATTGGCTACATTCAGCTTTGCTGCCATGCTCCTCGCTTCTTGTAGCGACAACAGCAGCAACAGCACATCCGCTGTAGCCGATGCTACCATCGTAGGTTCAGAAGTGAAGTCTATCACGGATGCTCAGGAGTTGGCATCAAGAGTCACCAATTACAAGGGGGCTTATCAGAGCACAACATCCTCTAGTGCTAAAACTAGAGCTTCAGCAGCAAAAGCTATCAAAACTCGTGCCGTAAATTCAATTCCAGCAGGTGCAAAGAATTTGGCAGATGTCTTCAGTGATAATCCTTGGTACAAGCATTCTGGCGATTATTATGTATCTGAAAATCAAACAGTCGATGGTACAACCAATGGCCAAAACCTTAACATAGAAGGAATGACCATTTATGTGAAAGGTACATTTATCTATGATGGAGCATACGGAAGCAATGCCACCATTAATATACTTCCAGGCGGAAAGTTGGTAGCAAGAAATGGCTCTGAAGTATTTTCTGACACAAAGATTACAAATGAAGGAACTATCGAATTTCCTAAAAATCAGAGCACATATATTGTAAAAAACGAGTTCTACAATTTCGCTGGCAATCTGGATTTAGGAAATGCAAAGCTTGATTTTCAAGGCTCTTCTACAACAAGAATGTACGTATCTGGGGACTTGAAAGCAAAAGAGATTTCCATCAATGGTTCTCAAATGATAGTAGAAGGAAATGCTACTACCGAGAAATTCTATATGACTGTAAACGGAAGCTACTGCAACATTGGTGGAACATTGACAACCACCAATCAAGGAGAAGATGTTTACAACAACTATAGCATAAAGCTAGATAATAGCGCTAAACTGGAAGTGGGTTGTGCCATCAAGAGTGCTGGTATTGTATATATCACCAACCAAGCCTCTATTCAGACACTTTATCTGAAGGCTACCAACTTTAAGCAGGATTCCAATGCTAAATTGATTCTTAAGGATCAGAGTATGGTAGATATCGCTGGTTACTTCAAGAATATGAACAATGGCCAAGGCAGTGCCGACTTAGGAGAAAAGAATGCCGTTGCTGCCATCAAAGCAAACGCATTCTACTACAATGCACCAGATAAACAAGGTGATTGGAATCCAGGTGGAGCCAAGACTGTGGAGTGTAAGATTTTCACTACATCAGGAGATAATGCCCACATCATTATTGATGCCAATGCTATCTATGGCAGTGAGTGGGCAACAACCCCTATCACAGATGATAATACAACAGTAGTTTGGGATGGTGGTAACATCCATTGGAAGAATGATGCTGAAGCCAAGAACTACGTAGTGAAGAAGTCTGAGTGTAATCCAGAGGGTTACAATGATACAGATACACCTGTAACACCAGATCCTACTCCAACTCCGGATCCTACTCCAGACCCAGTTCCGGATCCAAAGCCAAACCCAGATGCGCCGGACACCAACAACAAGCCAAGCTTGGACTTGATTTCGACCATCGACTACGATACTCACGACCACGACATCTCGGCTACTTGCATTCAGCCAATCAACGGTCGCTTGTACATGTCTTACCACACTCGTGGCACAGGTCACGGCGGATGCGTGGAAGTATTCTCTGAGGTGGAGAACAACAAGGTTTCATTGCTCCAGTATCTCTACGATGCACAGCGTGACCTCGACTTCAACCACGTTTTGGCTACCAAGTTGAACGCAGGTCAGCGTATGCTCTACTTGCCAGGAAGCTCTAACAAGAAGGGTGCTATGCTCGCATACATCCCTATCTTGGACAACCACTTGCTCGACACAGAGTCTAAGAGCATCACTACAACTATCGAGGGTAAGGATACCGTCATCTATCAGGCTCCTCTCCAGTTCGTACAGTTGCAGAAGGCCATCAAGGAGAACGCTGGTGCCGACGAGAACTGCGTGGTATATAACGACGAGACCAACCACCTCATCGTAATGACCACCAAGGGCTACAAGGTATATGACGCTACAAACTGGGAGACCATCTACACCATCGACAAGCCAGGCAAGGCTAAGCACGTGGCTATCGGCAACGGCAAGATTGTTACCCTCTTCTTCGACCGTCAGGCTACAAGCTCAGACGAGGAGATTCCTGCAACCATCGAAGTATTCGACCAGAAGAAGGAAGACATGCAGAACCCTGATGCTTCATTCTCTATCAGCACCATCAAACCAAACAACGGTAAGAACGTGGTTCAGGTAAAGGACAACAAGATTTATGTTTGCCGTGGTGCAGCAGGTATCTACTGCTACGATATGCAGGGCAATGAGCAGTGGCACTATCAGATGCCTAAGCCTCTCAACGCAAACAATGACTACAAGGCTTATGCCAACGGTTGCTGGATTGGCGACAAGTACGACTACGTGGCTTACGGTTCTTACGGACTTGTAGTACTCGACAAGAATACTCACGAGCCTATCGCATACCGCAAGACTCCTAAGTCAGCCAACTACGTGGTAGAGTACAACGGCTACATCTATGTGGCTTACGGTCAGAGCCGTCTGCAGGTATTCAAGCTGCAGAACGCCGACTAACCCTTGAGATCGCTATTGCGCAAGCAATAAGAAATGATAATCAACAGACACTGAAGAATGCAGCTGCAACAAGTCTGCGGCTGCATTCTTCGTGTAAAAAAACAAGTAAATCAAAATGAAGCGAGATTTGATACTATATGCCACCACAGCCCTACTGATGAACATCGGTGGACCTACAGCTATGGCACAAGCACAGGGAAAGAAGAAACAATTCTTCAGCCCAAAGATGCTGGTATATGAAAATCTGAAAAACGAAAACGTGCTCAGACACTTCAACAATCGTTTCGCACAACTAGACACCCTACTCAACCGCCCTATCTGGGTGAAGTCGCCAGTGATAGACCTGGGACTCAACAAACAACATACTGCTGACATCAAATCTACGGATTCACTATACTGGTCGAAGACAGCACACGAGCAGTTGGCAGTAAACAGACACAACGGACTGGAGATTACCGGACAGGTATATGCCCGACCTGACGAATATCTCTTCACCGACAAGGACAACGAAGACGCTGTGTCGAGATACAAACTCAAGACACAAGCTGAGCTGGGATGGAACATCCTCAACAGCAAGTTCTACCAGGGCAAGGAAAAGAGAGCAAAAGTAGCTCTCGCCAACGAACTCTCTAGATTGCAAAGCAAGAAGAGACTGACAGCAGACATCTATGAAAAGGCAGCCGAAGAGCTGACCGAACAATATAATTTCTATATCGGAACGGTGATAGCACACCGACTGGACAACCTCGACATCATGAACGAAGCTTACCAGTTTATGCTGGAGAAAGATCGTATCAGCAACGACAAGATGCTGAAGGTGATGAACGAGAAACTGGAGGCAGAATACGACATATCCATCCTATGCGCCGACAGAGACATATCCAACAAGCCCATCTACCGCATGAAGCCAACCCGAGTGATCGTGGATAAAGAAGCACTCTGGAAACATGTGGATGAGGAAAGCCTCGACGCCAGAATCGTGATGGTGAAAGAACAAATCGCCGACAACGACAGCAAGCTGACCAACTACCTGGGCACGGCAAGACTCACACCGTTCGCCAGATGGTCCAGCTACTGGCAAAGCAACAACAAGATGAGCAACAACGTGGATGTGGGCGTGAGATTCACCATCCCACTCTACAACGAGAGCCCACGCAAGCGACAGGCACTCGAAACGGAAAAGGAAATCATCAAGAGCAGCAGAACAGCCGACGTAAACGAAATCAAACAGTCGGTGGATATCCTGCTCAAAAAAATAGAAAACTTAAACCAAGCCATCGCTACCGAGGCATTCCACATAGAGCAGACGAGCAAGTACATCGACATGCGACGTTATGCCTACAAAAACCAAAAGCAAGGGTACAACTACCTGATGCGAATGGACGAATACACCGGACTGCTCGAAAGCATGGAGAGAATGTATAAACTGATGCTAAACCGTGGACTCGCCATCATCAACATCGAGAAGGCAGTGAGCATCTACGACAACAACAGTATATTCAAGGAAATAGAACTATGAATGAGTTTCAATACAACAGTACGCCGCAGGAACAGGCAATGTCGGACTTGCTGAAAACGCAAAGCCACCGACTCGCCCGACAGCAGATTATCTTCGCGCTGATCTTCTTGCTCGTCATCGTCTTGGCGGCATACTATATCGTAACACGTATGATATGGGCCATCTACGATGGATACATCACCATCGACGAGAACCACATCTCGGCCGTGGATGACATCTACATCCTGAAGGTGAACAAGGAGGTGGGAGAAGTGGTACACAAGGGCGACACCCTCTACAGCTACGTGCTGCTGGGAAACATCGTGAACCAGTATGATCCTAACATCCTGCCTTCGGCAGTAAAGGAAACTCACGACATGGAGGTGCAAGCCAAGCTTGCCAGGGAGGAGATACCGGTATTGAGAACCCGACTCGCCGAACTGAAAAAGCAAAAGGCTTCGGAAACATCCGACATCTACTACGGACTCACCGACAACACCAAGCGCAACGCGCTCGATGCCGAGATAGCCGAAGTGGAGGAAGAGCTGAAGAAACAGGCAGCCAAGGTGGAAATCTACGCACAAGCCAAGAACACCACCTACAACTTCATGACCCGCCGAGGCGCTGGAACCAGCAATGCCGCCATGCCTTACTCCAGCAACAATAGCATCTATAGCCAAGGACTGATACACTACTGCTGCGCACCAGCCGACGCCTACATATCGAAAATCAACGTGAGCGACAAGACACTGGTCTTCAAGAGCGACGAGGTGATGTCTATCCAGCATACCGACTTTGCAGCGTGCCACCTAGGTATCATCACCTACGTGCCTAGTGACAAGGTGAAATACATGGAGAGCCCTGACGACGCGGATGTCATCATCAACAACAACTTGGAGCTCAAAGCCAAGCTGCAGATGGTAGGTCTGAGAGTGGAGGAAATCCCGAAGCACTTGCAGAGCAACTTCTCGCACGATGCCAACGCCGTGGTGGCAGTGTTCACCTTCAACCCTAACCAGCGAGTGCCGGCATGGGTGATGAGCAACAAGCTGCCAGTGAGAGTGAGAGTAAACAAGATTAGCGCCATGCTAGATCCGAAGCCACTGCCGATGTACACCATCCCTGTGGAAAGAAACCAAAACATCGTGAGAAGTTCCAAGCTGATTTCAAACGACGAAAAAACAGATAACAAGAAGAAATGATTGGACTAAGAAGAAACAAACGTGGAGACATGGTGCTCACCATCGATAGTTACATCGACATCGACTCGACACCTGACATCCAGTCCGACTACTTCGATTGTATATATATCAATACGAAGAGTGAGCGCGCGTTCCATGCAATTCTGTTTGGAGCCAGCCCTATCCTATCGTATAAATGTAGCTACAAGCCGATATTCGTCAACACGGCGGTATCGGGAAAGGAACAAATCATTGACTACATCGTCGATGCATACGTCAGCGACATGAGCAATGAGAAAGTATATGAGATCATTGACAAAATCAAGGCAGCAAGAAAGAAATACGGCATACAGCAAGAGGCGGCTCGCCCTACGCAGCCCAACGAGCTGTTCTCCAACATCCTGAGATACTTGTTGTCCAGAGACCAGAGAACGCTGGGACACCGACTGATGGAGAAATCGTCGCTGGGATACATCAACCCTATCTTCGAGCACTACCACAGCATGAGCCTCTTCCACCTCGCCGAGATGTTCGCCTTCAAGGACACCATGGTGGAATACGGCGCACTGCGCAAGAGCCGCTACCTCATCAAGGAGCACCTCTGCCCGAAGTGCAACCACTCGCACCTGCTATACACGGAGTGCTGCCCGAAGTGCGGAAGTTCCAACCTGAAGATTCAGAACATCATCCACCACTTCGCCTGTGCCAACGTGTCGCCAGAGAGCACCTACAACGTGGGAGGTATGCTCATCTGCCCGAAGTGCCACAAGAAGCTGAGACACATCGGCGTGGATTACGACCGCCCTGCCGTGATTTACTCTTGCGTGGATTGCGAAAACTCGTTTACCACCCCTCTCACCAAGGCCACCTGCTGCTACTGCGAGAACACCTACGCCGTGAGCGCACTGGTGCCACGCGACGTGGTAGATTACGAGATAACGGAGGAAGGCATCCGTATGCTGACCAAGGGCGGACTGATGTTCAGCAACATGAGCAACAACTATGATAACTTCATGGAATACCCATTGCTGGTGAACCGATTGCGCCGACTGTTGCTGGAGACCTACCGCAAGGATGAAATCTCCGTGATAGTGGGAAAAATCTGGATTCTGAACGGCAACCAGGACACCGTGAAGATCAAGGAGCAGATACTGACCAAATTCTGCCGCCTCTTCAACAGTCACAAGGTGTCGTACAACAACAACATCTTCTACATCACCTATACGGCGTTCGAGGAGAACAGCGTGGAAGAAGCACAGCAGGACTTGAGCAAGGAAATGTCGAAAGCCATCAGAAAGGTGGCAAACCTGCTGGAACCAGACGAAATCATCTGCGACGTGCTCGACACCAAGAAGAAGGTGACCAGCGGACAATATGAGGAATTCTTCGACAAAATGAACTTCATCGAGCTGACCCCAGACGACTACTGCGGCTACTCGGAAGCACCACTGCACGTAGAAGAGGAAGTGAAAACACAGGAGGAAGTGCTCAACCTAACTCCAGAGGAGGACGACACCGACAAGGTGATGAAACGAGTGAAACTATACAAGCAGTTGGTAGGATTGCTCATCATGATAGCCGGCATCCTCATCCTCATCGCTATCCTGGCACTCACCGTGCTGAGATAAAGAGAAACAGACAGAACACAAGAGAAAGGAGACTACGGGTATATGTTTAACATAGTAGAAAACTTGAACCACTTCTGGGATTGGATAGCCACGCTCTCGTTTTCGAGCATCGTGAACACCTATTGGTTCCTCTTCTTCATCGAGATGCCCCGATACTACATCCTGGAGTACCTGGTCATCATCTACAGAATGATGGGACGCAACAGAAGGGAGAAAGAAAATGAGCTCGCCAGATTCTACCTCTACCGAGAGAACCCACTGATAAGCATCTTGGTACCGGGCAAGAACGAGGGCAAGAACATATATAAGATGGTGAAGTCGCTGAACGAGCAAACCTATCGGCACTACGAAATCATCGTGGTGGATGACGGAAGCGACGACGACACCAAGCTGATATGCACCGACCTCTACCGTGCGGGACTCATCACCCACTACCTGAGGTTGGAGACACGAGGCGGCAAGGCTGCCGCCAGCAACTATGGGGCGCAGATGGCGAGCGGAAAATACATCGTGAGCCTCGACGCCGACTCATCGCTCGACCGCGATGCCCTGGAGAAAGTACTCCTGCCCTTCTACCTCGACGGAATGGTGAAGGCGGTGGGCGGATGCATCGAGGTGAGAAACTACAAGGCTAACATCTGCACATCGCTTCAGGCATTCGAATACCTGAAGCGAATACAGGTGGGACGCACCGTGACCAGCGCCCTGGGCATCTACCACATCATATCGGGAGCCTTCGGCGCATTCGACCGGGAGATACTCAAGGAAGTGGGCTACTGGGACATCGGACCAGGACTCGACGGCGACTTGACGCAGAAAATCAGAAAGGCTGGCTACAAGGTGAAGTTCGCCGAGGATGCCATCTGCATGACCAACGTGCCAACCAAATGGTACAAGCTGTATCACCAGCGCATCAGATGGTCCAGGTCGCTCGTGAGATTCCGCCTGCGCAAGCACATCGACATCCTGCTGCCTTCGAAGAACTGGAGCATTCTGAACTGGATTTCCAACATGGAGAGTGTGATGTACGACTGCTTCCTCAACTTCCTGTGGCTCTGGTACACCATCAAGCTCGCCATCACCTTCAACACGCACATCGTGGAAGTCTTGGCACTGGGCTACTTCATCCGAGTATGTTTCGCCCAATTCTCCTTCCTGCTGGTGCTGCTGGTGACAGAAAGAAAGAAGACGGCGTTCTTCCTGTATAGATTTACGCCACTGATGTCGCCTTACACAGGCTACTTTCTGCGCCTTGCCCGTTTGTCGGCACACCTGCAGGAGCTGTTCTTCCGCCGGTCATACAAGGATTCATGGAACCCAGAAAAGACCTCACGCTATGCACAGCTGGAGGGCATCTAACGTACGAGAAACAAGAATGGGGTTCGCCCCCCACAAATATAGAAAGAATATTAATTAAAACAAACATTATATGGCAAACAAACCTTTTGAGTTTAAGATAGGAGTGATAGGACTGGGGTACGTAGGCACTCCCCTGGCTTGCTTATTCTCAAAGAAATATGATACATGGGGTTACGACATCAACGCCGCCAAGGTGGAAAAACTCACCAACGGCAAGATGAACGACAACAAAATGCTATCGAAAGCCTTAGCTCAAGGACTGAAACTGACCTGCGACATACAAAACCTGAAGGGTTGCAATGTGTATATCATTGCCGTTCCTACACCAGTAAACAAGTCGAACAAGCCAGACATCAGTTGTGTGAGAAGCGCCACACGCTCCGTGGGCGGCATCCTGAAGGAAGGCGACATCGTGGTATATGAATCGACTGTGTATCCCGGACTCACCGAAGAAGTATGCGCCCCACTGCTGGAAGCCACTTCCGGACTGAAGCTGAACCAAAACTTCTATGTAGGTTTCTCGCCAGAGCGCATCAACCCGGGCGACACCGTGCATACCATCGAAAACATCGTAAAAGTGACCAGCGGTTCCACCCCAGAGGCAGCTGAGATCATCGACAGCCTCTACGCTTCGGTATTGACCCACGGCACCTTCAAGGCGAAGAGCATCAAGGTGGCTGAGGCATGCAAGCTGATGGAAAACTGCCAGAGAGACGTGCAGATAGCTTTCTTCAACGAGATGGAGAAGATATACGACAAGATGGGCATCAGCATCGAAGACGTGACGGAAGCGGCAAGCACCAAGTGGAACTTCGTGCCAGCCACCCCAGGACTGGTGGGCGGACACTGCATCGCCGTGGATCCTTACTATCTCATCAACAAGGCACAAGAGGTGGATGTGGTTCCTTCCTTGCTCTCCACCGCACGCGAGGTAAACGAGCAGATGGCGGTATGGATGGCTGGAAAAATCAAGAGTGCCAGCGAGAGCAGAAACTTCGTGGCACCTGAGACCAACGTGCTGATACTTGGCTTCTCGTTCAAGCCCAACAGCGACGACATCCGCAACACCAAGGTGGCCGACCTATACATCAACCTGGTAGGCGCTGGCTACAAGACTACCCTCTACGACCCACTGGTTGATGGCGAGGAAGTGAAAGAAGAATATGACATCAAGGTTACCGCCGACGAAGCGGTGCTCAACAAGAAGTACCAAATCGTAGTAATCGGTACGAACCATAAAATATTTAATAACATAGACATGAACAAGATTCTGACCGACAAGGGTTTCGTATGCGACATCTATGGAATCCACAAGGTCAAGGCTTAAGAAATGTCATAACGAATTGCGAAAAGATTATGAGTAAATGCAGAGTATTAATCGTGGATGATATTCCAGAGAATGTGGAACAAGTGGCTGACATGCTCAGCGAGTTAGACCTAGACATCCAAAAAGCGGGAGGTGGCAAGCAAGCCATCGAACTGATAGACACATTCAGACCACATATCATTTTGCTCGACTTGATGATGCCTGCCGTGAATGGATGGGACGTAATAGACCATGTGAGAGCGAATTACAACAAGAGCGAAATGGCCATCATCGTCACTTCCTTGCTCAACAACAAGGACAATGTCGATGAATGCTATGAATTGGGCGTGAACGATTATATCGCCAAGCCGATACTCAAAGCTCGCCTGTTGAACTCTGTCGAAAACCTCATACGCACCTTTGAAAACGTAACTGAGGAGCCAGTAGCGCAGCAACACCCGCTACAGGCTCCTCAGCAACCGGCATCAGTGGTAGAATTGGACCCAGCGGTATATCTGGGATAAAATAAAAACCCAGGGAGTAAAATCCCTGGGATAAACAAAGGTCCTGGGAGTAAAAATCCCAGGATTATAGGCGCAAAATGTCTTCGGCATGAGCTATACGCTCACTGGTAGGAGGTTCTACTCCATCCAGCGGATATGGGATGTCGAGTTTCTCATATTTGTAAATACCTAGCGTATGATAAGGTAACACATCTACACGCTCGATGTTATGAAGCGTGGCGAGGAAATCATGGAGTTGCTCCAGATATTCATCCTTATCCGTGATGCCAGGTATCAATACGTGGCGAATCCATACAGGCTTGCCTATGTCGCTCAAGTAGCGGGCACAGTCGAGTATGTTCTTATTGGAATGACGAGTGAGTTTATGGTGCTCTTCTTCGTTGATATGCTTGATATCGAGAAGAACAGTATCAGTGACGGACATCAAGCGCTCAAATTTTTCGAAGAAAGCTCCCTTTCGGCTGAAAGGTTGTGCCGAGGTATCAAGACAAGTGTTGATGCCACGCTGATGGGCTTTCTCAAAGAGTTCGATGAGAAAGTCTATCTGCATCAGGGCTTCTCCCCCACTCACGGTGATGCCTCCCTTGTCTCCCCAATAACTTCTGAATCGCTCCGCCTTGTCGAGCAAGTCGTCGGCAGTCCATTTCTCTCCCTTTCCCACTGCCCAGGAATCGGGATTGTGACAAAACTGGCAGCGCATCGGGCAGCCCTGCAAAAATATCAAAAATCGGATGCCTGGTCCATCTACCGAACCAAAGCTTTCCAAGCTGTGAATGAAACCCTTATGAAGCATTACTTTTAAATTACACTTTCATCTTACGATAATCATGATAAGCCCACAAAGTAAATATACCTGCGAGTAAAGCAAAGATTCCTTCAAATATTAATAATTCCATCGTTATTTTCCTTCCTTGTTTTTATTTTTAGACATTAAAATCAAACAAAAGCCACATATAGTAAGAAATAAAGATATCAAACCGCCAATAACTAAAAGTTTTGTTGTGTCAATATCTTTTTTCATAATACTGGCCAATATAATACCACCAAATATCAATTTGACCATGTCAAGACAAAACTTGCCTCCTTCGGCCCATAAGGCTATTTTTTGTTCATTATTCAGTTTCATGCTGCAAATTTAGCAAAATATTCCATACCTTGCTCTATTTTACAGTTAAAGAAGTTAAAATTGCCCGCTAAATATCTCGTAACGAAAAATCTAGCGGGCAATATATTGATTACAGTCTCTCGTGTGCCTGACGGGCAATCACGTCGAGCTGCTGCTCACGAGTC
>ERZ808245.802-NODE-802-length-14344-cov-3.200854_pt1 | contig 14344 bp, 14 predicted proteins | sample MGYA00521243_ERZ808245 | MGnify/ENA primary metagenome ERZ808245 (study PRJEB31516, sample SAMN03275576) | gut metagenome | biome: mammalia-associated habitat; material: feces | host: Papio cynocephalus | place: Kenya | collected 2012-07-07 ... | reverse complement strand
TGCAGAAATACTCAAGGTCTGCAATCTTATGGGTATTGTAAATAGGTTTAATAGCTGTAATATTAACAGCTTCAAACTTATAATTAGCAAGCCAATCAATATACTCTATAGCACTAACTGTAATAGGAGCTGTACCTATTTCAATTTTCATTAAAGTCTCTGGGAAAGTACCTAATCTCCAATAAGGTACTGGCTCTACAATGTAAAATCCTTTATCAGTAATAGCTTCTACTGGAGCTTCTGTAAGGGCTGTAACATCACCAGCAGCCCAAGCACCTTTAGTATGTGCCTTACTAAAAGCATATGCTTTGCCAGCATAAATAACCTTATCACCTGTCTTATAGTCAACAGTTTCAGAGAATACAGGTATAGTAATTTCTTTTATAACTTGTCCTTCAGTTGTAAATAATTCATAAAGAGGAGTTGCTTCTACACCTATCTGATCAATAAGAGATTGAGCCATTTTCTGAAGAAACTCAGCAGCAGTCATGTTCTTCTTATTAACATAAACTTCTGCACACTTCTGATAGGTATCTTCCTCACCAATATGCCCTCTATAATTAAGATGCATAATATAGTGTTCACCAGCAACAGGTGCTCCATCATTTACATCTGCATTAAGTTTAATAAGGACACCCTTTCTCTTTAATTTCTGAGCATCATCTTGAGCACAAGCAGTAGTAACAGACATTACTTTTCCCTTAGGAATAATATCAGTTATCTCCCCATCAATATCTATAACAGCCCCAACAGTAGCAGCCTTATCAGGGGATTTAATTTCTTTTAATGTAAGTGTTGAATCAGCTTTTGCTACATAAAGCTGCTTAACTTGATTTGTTGAAAAATTCATATTATTTAATATTAAATATTATTTATTATTGGGAAACCCAAACATTTCTAGCAAGTTGTACTGCTCTTAATAGCACATCTTGATGACAAGACTCTGGTAAAGAGCAGTTATTACCATTTTCTATATATTGTTTATAAGGTGCAGGAGCATCCTCAATACCTAGCAAAACAATAGGTTCTGGTCTTTTAATATAAGTAATAAAATAAGACTTAACTTCTTCTGTATTAGGAGGATACAAAAATATAGTGTTATTTTCTATTCTTCTTAATACTATATTACCTAAAGGTCCAGTAAAAGGATTGTCTAGACTTTTTATATACTCATCATTTGAAGATGGTTTTACTCTTAATACACTACTTAATGATTCATTACATTTATTTTTAACTGTTATAACTTCATTAACTATATATAATAAATCTGTAGGAAGTTCATAACTTTTATAATTAAAAGGCACATCTAAAACAGTAGGTTTTTCAGTTGCAGTAGTTTGAGTAACTAAAGTGTTTAGATATTCTTTTGATTCTTCATTTTTTTCAAAAGAGTTTCCTGTTATATCACCACTATAATACTCTTTTACTAAAAGTTCTTGTGCTTGTGTTAAAAGAATACTTTTTTCTAATGGTGATAAACTAGGGGCTACATTAGAAGAAATGCTATTAAATAGAATATCAAACTCTAAATTAAACTGTTCTAAAGTCATTTATTTTTTATTTTACCTTCAATAGCAAACTTAATCTCTTGATTTTCAGGTAAACTAATATATTTAGCTGCAATAGTAAATGTAGGATTTTCATTCTTTCCACACAAAGGAGTATTATTAAAATAATAATAATCACCTCTCTTATTTACTACACCTTTATCATATGCTTTTTCTATTAAAACCTTAAAGTCAAGAAGAGGGTCAGTAATTACTGATAAGAATAGTTTACTATCAGAATCTATCAATTTATCAATTCTATCTCTCAAGAACTCTATCTTAGTATTTTCTGAAGGTTTTCTTCCATCAATGGTATGAATAATACATCTTAGGATATCTTCATTATTTTCAACTTTTCCAAACTCTTTCCAGCATTTACTCTTAGTATTAGTTTTGTCTATAGTAGAATTATATGTTTCAGATTCTGAAATAATTACAAATCTATATGTCTCTAGAGAATAATCTCGTAAGGACTTTAAAGAAGGTGCTACAATATCATTATTAGCAAGGATAACTTTATATCTAATATAATCATTAGCATCTGCCAGATTTAATATAGTATCCACCTTAGTTAATCTAACATAAAAATTATCCCAAAAATTATCTTCTTTATTATAAACACTTAGACTCCCTTCCTCTAATCCCATATAGGACTCTAAAAATGCCTTCTCATTACTAGTAAGAGGATTTTTATAAGAGCCACTTCTTAAAAGGGGTACTGTGAGGTCAATAAAAGAATTATCAGCCAAACCACCATAAAATGGGTGTTTAGTATCTGTAATTCCAGTCTTTTCTTTTATAATATATCTAACAATGACTTTTTCATTTCTTAAACAATTTGTAACCTCTCTATCAGAAACTGTAGTAACAGTTTTTACTTTTGTTTTTTCTTTTTGTCTACTAAGAGTTACTGGTTCCATAGGTATTGGTTCCTTTAATTCTTGAGTATCAATATTCATTTCTTCCATTTTTAATCTCCCATTTTAAAAATTTAAAATAGAGTGGGGAAATTTCCCCACCCATTAATTATCCCCTTAATACTTTAGGTATCAAAGACAGTGTCCTAGAAGGGTCAAGAACACAAACACCAAACTGTCCCATCTTGTGGATAACAGCCTTGTCATCCTCAAAAGACATATTTTGGTTACCCCATCTACCCGTATAAGGATCTCTCACATTTAATGTTACGAATATATCGTTTCCATATATTCTCTTCAATTTTCATTGAAGTTCAGACTATATCTTTACTGTAAATACAGCAGACTGCATTTCGTGAGTACTACTCACTACTTCCTTTCGGAATAGTCGTTGAACCTTTATCTATAATATCATTGTAACTATAGATACTTGGCTGCTGGTTATCCAATACTTTATGTTGTTTCTTTTTACGAATTATGTTTTTTAAAGTAGAATAATTAATATTAAAAAGATATGAAATCTTTTTTAATGTATACATCCTTCTCAAATTTTCTATTTCAGAAATTTGAAATGCTGTTAATACTTTATTTTTTGGTACTAATGTTCTTTTTACTGCATTACCAAAAATAAAAGAATGATAAACATTTTCTTTTGGTGTTACCCATTCTAGATTAGAAACTCTATTATCTGTTCTTACTGAGTTTCTATGATTGACACACTTTTTGTTTTCTAGATTTGGGATAAATGCCAAAGCCACTAGTCTGTGTATACCAACTTGTTTTATTTCACCTTTTTTATTTAAAACATTTATTCTTGAATACCCATCTTTATCTTTAAAAAAATCAGACTGAATAATATCTTTATGTTTTTTATGATTTTTTAATTTTTTAATCCTTCCTAAATTACTAATTTCTATATTTGGATATTCATCTAGTTTTTTCCATAATTCTTTTTCTTCCATAATTAAATGTTTGAAGATAAAAAGCAATAAAGTCTCTAAGGAACTTCTAGCAATTAACAATCTTATTTTATACTTTCTTTTCTGTTCTAGGTAGAATAGTGAGAACTGAGAAATGTGTAAGGCTTATGCCATTAATCCCCACTGAATAGACCTAACTTCCGTAGGCTGACCTTTAATACCACACTTAAAGATATTAGGCTGATCCATAGTACCAATATTGATAATATCAAATCTGTGTGACATTGCTTTGCCTTCTCCTCCCGGAAATTCTATCTTATTATTTACAGGGTCATCATAGAATGAATCTACCTCAACTCTAATCTTAATACCACCAAAAGTATAATAATTATCAAACTGTGGATTAACAAGAGTAAAGTTATTATCCCCTGTTTTCTTCATAATACCAAGATTATCAGCATTATAATTATACATAGACCAACCAGAACCAGTCTGTGATACAGCCCTGCTGAAATCTCTCATGCCATACTCACCAGTTCTAATAAGGAATTCCCTCTCACCAGCTTCAAGTTTAGAAGTAGAAATAGAGAGAAGTAAATCTTCTAGTAACTGAAGAGAGAACTTATTATAATAATGTACATTTCCTCTTTCTAACTGAGCATATAGACCATCTCCCTTACGAATAACCTCTGCAGATTTACCAAAGTTCATATATTCTCCATTCTCATTTCTATTAGAAACAGAATAAGCATAAAGGTTATTTTTATATTCTCTCCAAGTCTTTTCAAATTCAAACTCCCAATAATGCATCCACATATTAGCAGTTTCTTTAACCATCTTACCACTCTGGTCTACTCTAACCATAGGAACACCCATAGCAATCTTCTTTCCATAAACATCACCAGAAACCTCATCTTTAATTCTGATTGTGGTAAATTCATTCCTCATCTTAGCAGGAGTAGCATACCTTACACCACCAACACCACGAGAAAGTCCTCTTTCTACTGGAGCAAATCCCCAAGAGAATCTCTCACCAGCAAGTAACCTTTCAGCAGGAATACCATTAGTTGAACCATTAGAGAGTTCTACAAGATAAACATAATTAGTACCTTCAGTTTTAGGCTTATCCTTAATTAACATAGGATAAACTTGATTCAACTCACCAAAGATTTCCTCACCATCGAAGAACCACATTTCTGGAAATACTAGGTAGAAAGGCTCTCTGTTAGCACCTATCATACCAGAGTCTTCTTTAACTGGTGTACCATCATATTTCCTAGCTTCTACTAGAGGAATATTTCTCCTTGCAGAACCTATAACATCCCAATAAAATTCTGAATCATCTTCAAAAAACTTTGTAGGAAATTTACTCAAAGTTGTTTCAAGGCTATTACCAAAATTCCTTGCCAACAACTGAATCATAAAATCAGCAACAGCCTGCTGGTTACTTGGATACATAGAATCAATATGGTTTCTTTTTGTAATCTCCGAAGCCCAACCATCAAATGTTGCAGTCTGAAATTTGTTTAATTTTACCATAAGTAATTATAATTAATTATTTAAATCAAGGGTCCAACCACCAGAGAAATAAGACTCCTTATCAGAAGTACTATCATTAATTAATCTCAAGCTGCCATCTGAGTTTCTATATGTAGTATTAATGATATTCTCAAGGTTTTTTATGCCCTTATTGTTAACTTTTCTTTCTATAGTTTTTGTTATATTACCTAAGGTTTTGAATCCATCAGTTATTACATATAAATAACCAATATTTTTCATGAAGTCATTATGATTATCTTTTTCATATTTTTGAAGTTCTGTTAGATATTGACCTGTAGCAGGATCTTTATAATAAGGCTTACTAATAGTATCGTAAATCTTTTGCCTTGTACCTTTATCAACATCCAGTTCCCCAAATGCCTTCTTCTCTTCAAAAATAGATTTTCTTAATCTTTCAGCAGCGTCAGCAATATCTTTCTTCTCTTTATCAGCTTTTTTCTTAGCTTCTGTTAGAAGTTTATTATATTCTCTCTTAAAAAAGTCTTTATTTTGTTGTAATGCATCTTTTGCATCATCAATATCATTATTAGAATCAAAAGACCTTTGAGCCATTGCTGCTGCTTTTTCTTCAGTATAACCTCTATTTAGGTAATCTCTTATTATTAAATTTCTTCTTAACTCAATACCCTGCTCACTTTCATCTTCAATGTTTTCATCAGTAATACTATTAAGTATACCAATATTATTTTCAAACATTTTAATACTATCAGCAGGCACTCCATTATTTAGTGCATCATCTATTCTCTTCTGTCTTTCATCAAATTTAGATTGAATTTGTTTTTCAATAGCATTAGCAAAATCATCAGAAGTTTTAATATTATCTATTTCCTCATCAGATAAATCAAAAATATCATCTGTCTTAAATGCTTTTGCTATGGAAGAGTAGATATTTTTTGGGGGAGCATCAGTATTTAAGACAGAGATATCATTATCATCTTTAATAATTTTTTTATTATCCTCGTCACTTTTACTTACGCTCTCTGAATCAAACAACTCTGATGCTGTTAAATTCTCAGTACTAGTGTTCTCCTTAATTTCAGGTGGAGTATCCTGTTTTTCTTTCTTCTCTCCTTCATTGTTTAGAGCATTCAATTGCTCATCACTTAAAATATTAGAGAGATCTAAACTAAAATCTTCCATATTTTCCCTTTTTTATTAAAATAATAATTAATTACAAAACTAATTAAAAATTTTAAAATATACAATACATTTAATTTAAAATTAAGCAGTGCTTAATATTATATTAAATAAAAAAGGCAGTAGTTTCCTACTGCCTAATTGAAAATAAATCTTGATTCAGTTTTTCACAACCATATAATAGTTTTCTAGATTCTTTAAATACTTTTTTACTTATATAACCATTAATATATTGTATTTCTTCCCCAAAAGGATTAATATTCAGAGTTTCACTAATGTGTGCTAAGCAATGTCCTTTTTCATGATTTATAGTATCACTTAGTTCTTCTGGAGAAGTAGATGGAAATATAATTACTATAGTATCTTTAGTATCTTGATTTGTATATGTAATACCTTCATTATAATTAAAATGGTTTATTCTATAATAAATATTAATAAAAGATTCTATATCACAATCTATATTAATTAGTTCTTTTAAAATAGCCTTGATATCTATATCATTTACAATATAGAACACTATTATTTTCCAACCATATTTTCTAATATAAATATCTTGTTTTATCATAACATATCCTCCCAAATTATAGGGGTACCACTACCTATACAATCAGCATAAAACCTAGTAAAAGGCATACCTTCATAGGCATCAACATCATCTATTACATCCTTTACATAAAGAATAAGATGTTCTTCATCTTTTATAGATTTACCATAGAAATCACTCATTACCATATTAGCTATATAAACATAGTCATAGCCCTTATTATTATCTAGTTTAATACCATAAATAGATAATAAGCTATCTACTCTTTCTTTACTTATAACATCAATAGGTTTATTATTTTCTTTATGCATCTTACTTATTGCCCAATCACACATTGCTTTACTAAAATGCCACCCATAAGTATCTAAGTATTCTATCATTCCTGTAGGGAAGTGGTTATAAGTATCTAATCTCATATTTAATATATTTTTCTTTCATTATACCTATACTGCATAGACCTCATAGCTTCTTCATAACCATCTTCATAGCCACAAGTATAATCATCATATTCTTTATAATTTCTTAATTTTCTTGGTCTATGTTCATCATTTTCTCTTATTTCCCACATTTTCATAATCATTCATTTTTTATAGATAACTTATTTATTAATATTTTATTAGTTTCCATAAGTTCCTTAATACTACTAGATAGATCATTTACTTGTATTTTTAAAGTATCTATTTCCTCTTTTTGAGCTTTCTTTTCTGCAAATTCTGGATTTAGCTCTGAAAGAATTAAATCACAATTCTTTATAAGGTTTTTATGAAAATCAACACTATTAATTATATCTATACTTTTCTGTTTTAAAGATAGTATTTCAGCATTCATAGCTTCCTTATTATCAGAAACAACAATATTTTCACCACTTAATACACTATCTGCTATATCTAAATGTGCCGGTAAACCATTATAATTAACTGTTTGTCCATTTACTTTTGCTATTATATCTACTACCATTTCTGATTGACCAAAATTAGCAGGTACTTGGTATTTAGGTCTTGAAACAGGGGGTGATACAACCATTGCCCTTTCTAATCTTGGGTTATCACCTTTATAAAATACATATAATTGACTATTCTGTCTTAAAGATTGAAACATAATAAATTAAATTAATTGAACTCTTTTGTTATCTCTATCATAAAATACTAAATAAATAGCAGGTCCTGTACTAGCTATATTAGCCACAGTAGCTTGTGTTCCATTTGCTAAATAAACAGAAACTGTAGAGTTACTAACCCCTATTGTACTAAACTGCAATGGTTCAGTACTAGTAGTTACAGCTTGTGGTATTTTAACCCAAAACCCGCCAAAGAAAGTATTAGTGGGTATATTATAAGGATTAAAATTAACAGTAGTATTAGTACCATCTGAAACCACACTAACTGCTTCTAAATTAGGAAAACCGACTCTATTTGAAAATTTTAATTGAGCCATAATCACCTCCTACCAAATAGAATTATTACTATTAAAATAAGGACTATAATAAGCAGTAGCATAAGATGCTGGCACTGCTGCTAGTTGTGGATAAGGAACACTAACTGTTGGTGGTAAAGTAGCTTTAATTGTAGCAACATCAGATGCAATTGGAGAAATAGTAGAAGCAACATAACTCTGCAAAGCAGCAGTTTGATGCTCATTACTTAATTGACTCATAAGGGCAGTATTTCTTTCCCTTAATTCATCCATTTTACTTTGCATGTCTCTCATTTCTAAGGCACAGAACTTGTCATTTATAAGAGCTGTTTGCTGATCTATTTTACTACCTAATATAGTAGTTTGTTCTGCATTTGCTATTCTACTTTCATAACCCTGTTGCATAACTGCAGTTTTATTATCGCAGCAGCACTGTGATAGTTGAGTTGCTACACCTCCAATAGCTGTAGTTATTGCATCTTTTGTTACATTAAGATTAGTAGCAAGAGTACCAACATCTAATCCATTCCTATTTAATGTCTGCATTATCATATCAGTATTAGAAGCAACAGAATTTCCATTACCAAATCCAAAATTTCCGAATCCCCCACCAAATATAGCAAACAAAATAATAAGAGCCAGTATATCCCCATCACCACCAAGAAATCCTCTATTATTAAAACAAGATAAAATAGCAGGATCAACACCTCTATTAGAAAGCATTGCTGGTAAAGATGCCCATAATCCATTACTGGTATCATTTCCAAATACATAAGTTTTTTCTTCTGACATAAAATTATAATTAAAAATTAAACATATCTCTGTAAGCTTACAATACAAAGATATGTTATTTTAAAGTAAAAAGAAAACATTACTATATATAAAAATAAATCCCCAATAGAAGTTACTCTATTGAGGATTTATACTAAAAAACATTACCATTTAATGCTATAATACATAATACAGCTCCTACTATTATACCAGTAAACATATATATTGTATCACATTGTTCATCCATTTTTTTGTACTTACCAAAAGATAATTTCTTAGGTTCATTAAAATAAGGAAAAGAAATTAATAATATTATAAAAGTTGCTACATATATATTTATAGGAAAAAAGTATAAAACTGTTACTATAATTAGACATATAATACTATATAGTATATCATGTCTTTTAGAGAATGCTATTAATTTGTTTATATAATTATAAATAATGTCACACATAATTACATTATCATTTTAGCAGTTAAAACTTTGGTATCACTATTTAGACTAAATTCAAAGACATGAATACCACCCCCATAATAGCAGATGTGCTGATATACATATGTCCATACCTCTTCTGCACCACTAAGTCTAATCATTTCACTCTTTTCCATAAGAGTTAATTCCATAAGTGTTCTTGCGTTATTAACAGACATCGTATTAGGAAATTTCACATATTTCTTAATACTTAAATCTGTCATTTGCTTATAGTCATAATCATTCAGGGTTGTGGTTACTGGGGTGCTTGTGGTTGGCACTGATGATAGGTTAATAGTTGCAGAAGGTACTTCTGCTAAGCCATTATTGCCTATATTAATTGTTCCAGAGTTTGTATTAAATTGAATTTTCTGAATATCCTCGAACTCCACTGTGTCTGTACCTGTGTCAAATATACCTGTAAGGCAGTGTGAAGTAGGTGAATTATACATCATACCACACTTCGGTTCTGCGTCATCTTCTGAACGATAAATCATAGTAGGTGCACAGAAGTAATCTTGCAAGCTTAAATTATTCTCAGTTAGATATGCATTAAATGAACTTAAACTAAGACTTTGGTCACTCTCTAAAAGGTTAAGCACACTGCGAATTGGAAATCTTAATCCTTTTGTTAGTTGTACGGCAGTTATTTCTCCTCCAATCTTCACTTTCTGTCCTGCAATGGTAGTTTCCTTATTAGAAAGAGTTGCGACCGCATCAGCAGCTGCATCTACATTATCTGCTATATTATCTAAGCAGGTTTTTAATATCTTATTCTGAACAGGATTAGTAGAGGTGTCACTTAGCGCACTATCTATGGTAGGTATTTTCTTTTCGAGGTCAGTAACCTTATTCTTTGCATCTGTGGCTTCTTCTTGCGCCGATAATGCTTGACTTTGTGCTGCACTTATATCATTATCCCTCATCCCTGCTTCTATCTTCAATTCATTGATTGCTCCTACTATGGTTTTTGAGGTGGTAGAAAGAGTAGACTCTACTGCTCTTTGTATTTGTGATATAGCTGTAGTACCATCAACTGCAATAACCAAGGAATTACATGTATTATCTCGATTGATATACCCATGTAATCGAGGTGTACTTCCGGAGCCTACCAATACCCCATAGTTAATACTGTCTACTCTTACAGGTATTATAAATCCATTATTCAAGCTTACTCCCAAACTAATAAGGTTATCAGTATATGCCTTTATTGCTGCTACATTGGCTGCTTTACTTGCATCTGAATTATCTGTTTTTATGTTTATTGCTTCATAGGATTTAGCATTATAAGTCTTATTTGCATATTTACTTATCAATGTTGTCCCACCCTCTATGAAGTTAGTTGCAGTAACAGCAGCAGGAAATAAGGCATCTTGACTTCTGTTCCAAGTATATATGTGATTATGCTTCATCAAGTTGTTTGGGGCAGTCCACATAAATGAAGAATAATACCTTATTGAATGTATTGTATGCGCACTTGTTGGGTTACTGTCAAGTTTTGTGTCACCACTAAAAGTCATTCGCCAACACCAAATATTAGCTACTTGACTAATATTACCACCAAAAAGAAGTGAGAATGGAAACATATTTCTACCACTCCAACCTATTAAGTTTGTGACCTCCTTCTGTTTTACCCAATCAGTACTACTGCCTGCTCTTGTCTCAAGTTTCGCTTTTATGGTACCAAGTGTACAGGTTAGCCATATATCGAATACACCAGTACCTCCGAAATACCTTTCAGTACTTTTTACATACTCTGATGTCCAATAGTTCACTTTCTCTGTTTCTGGTGTATTCTCTGGGACATTGAATTTCATTGCAGTAATAGTAATACGGACTGCACAATCAGCACTTTTTACTCCATCTTTTAATGGTATTTTTATTAAAGAATGGACTTCATCACCATTCAAAAACATTTTTTCTTTTGTATCATCAGAAGCACCATAATCTTCCCAAGTTACACCACCATCAGTTGTTTTTTCAATGACTATCTGATCTGCTGGCAAGAAAGCAAGCCTATTACATCCTGCTATATTAGTAGATAATGCCATCTTTAATGGGTCTATATTACTTGGATTATTATCTACAACTTTCACCCAAGATGATACAACATTATTTTTATCTACCTTATTATTAAGTCCCGTATCGATGGCTTGTTTTAGTGCATAGCCTTGTGCTGCATCAAGAGCCTTTCCAGTAGTAGTAGTGGTGAGGTTATTAACAGGAACACCATTAAAATCTTCCCAACCACTTGCAGTTCTTACATATATCTTCTTATCACTTTTTACAAAGTAAATATCACCTTCCGTTGCTGTTGAAGGAAGGGAGTTTACTTTATGTAGTTTATATGGTTTACTCATACTTAAATAATTTTAATTAGGAGTATAGTGAAGTATCACCCTCACTATACTAAATATTTTATGCGAACTCTGCCCAGACCATAGCGTCACTTACACTATTTGATATAGCTGTATCAACATACTTTTTAGTAGCAGCATCTTGGTCAGCAGTTGGGTCTTTAACATTAGTTATCTTAGTAGTGTCACTTCCATTTAAACCAGCTACTTTCAATCCTGCATTTGTTATTTCAATAGAACCGCCAAATGCAGTTGTTCCGTCTGTATCAAAATTATTTAGTTCTATTTTTCCTTTTGAAATAGTAGTATTCTCACTAATACTATCACCAATAACAAGTTTACCTTCATTATATGCATTGTCAGCATCAGCATCTGTAGTCATAAGTGCTGCCCTATCAGCCTTTGCTCCTTGTGCAGCAGTTGCAAAATCACTTGCTTCTTTTCCTGCTGCTGACTTGATACCAGCAACTGAACCAGTTAGTTTTTTATCATCACTGATAGTGAAATTGACATCTCCAAGTGTGGTCTTCCCAGAGTCTACTGATATAGCACCAGTTTTTCCTCCTAAAGAAGTAACACCAGCAGATGCTGCAGCTGATGCCTTTGTATCAACATAAGACTTAACATCAGCAGCATCGGCAAGTGCGACAGTACCAGTCTTAACATCAGCCATCTTTGTTACATTGGCAGTAACTGTGACTGTCTTGCCTGCAGTACCACCAGCTACGGCTGATATGTAACTATCACCAGAAGCACCCTGCATAGCAGTATCAGCCAATTTTCCCTGTGCTGCAGTGGCAAAATTAGAAAGGTCTATCGTTCCACCAAGAGCATCCCAATGTGCTGCGGTCACCAGCTGCCCGATAGTCTGCTCTGCAACCCACACAACATTAGTTCCTGCTGGATATTTCTTATTAGCAAGAGTGAACCCCTGCTCAATGTTATAAACATCACCCTCCTTTCTATTTGCTTCGGCTACACCATCTTCAAGAGCATCAAGGGTAGAATAACTTCCCTTAACCTTATAGACACTTCCTAATGCATTATTAATTGCAGTATATACTGCACCGCCCGTTACTACATTTGCATTGCCACTTGCTACACTACCTGCAGTGACTTCTACAACTGGTTTTTGTACTTTACCATCTGTCTGATTAACAGTTACTGCTATACCAGCAACAGAAGCACTTTTATTTGAAGTAACATCAAGGGCAGCAATTGCACCAGATATGTCACTTGATGCATCACCAATCTTTTTCCATCCGGCTGCTGTACTTACTTTAGATACATCTGTCAAGACATAAATATTATGGTCGGCGAGGACACATACCATCATACCTTCGTAAGCAGTAGCACCAAAACTATTATATAAATCCGCAACTGTTGCAACAACAACACTATCATCAAGAGGTTGAGCACCTGTTCTATTTATTGCAGATGCAAGCTTAATATTTCCATTAAATTTCTTTCCCATAATTTTTCCTCCTATTCATTACCAATTGTAAAAACCACTCTATTAGCGCCTTCTGTTGCTTTGTATTCCCATACATTATAAGTAGAAGAACCGGTCCCCACTGCTTTTGAAACTGAAGAACCTTTAACAAACTTTGAAGTAACATCAATATCATACTTACCAGTAAGACCATTTAAAGCCTTTGCTGATGTTATCTTCTTTCCATCGTGGAGTAAAAGACGATAACCAGTAGAAGTAGTCATAGCTGCAAAAGCAACTCCGAATTGAGTTCCATTATCCACAAGAGGTAATTTTGTGCTATCAGCCGTTGCAGTTACAGTAGGAGCAGTGGTATCTGATATAGACGAAGTAACGCCATTAGTATAGATAGGATACCTCGCATAAATGGTTATAATATTTGATGTTGCAGTTCCTGCTGCTATCTTTACAGCAGAATTTGTTCCATCATTTTTCTTTGGAGTATTAGTACTTGCACTATATGCTGCCGTACATTTGTACTGGAAAGCATCTTCAGTAAGAGACGGCTTGTGAGGAGAAGTAATCTCTGAACCATTACAATAGTACTTGACTGCCCCCTTTGTACATCCAGCTACTTGATTATAAGAGTAAGCACTTTCTGCTCCCACAAACTTACCATCAATATAAGTATAAGAAAGTGTAGCAGTAACATTAGCACCAACTTCAACTCTTTGGCCATTGCTTATACCTGTTGCAGTTAGTGTGACAGATGGATATGCACCCACCTTTGCATCAATTGTCTTCATCAATATCTGCTGAAGTATTTCAGAAAGAGATTTACCTTTTAAAAGTTTACTACCATTAGTAAGATTACCCACGGTAACACCCATAACAGTAATATCCTTATCAAGTGATACATTTATAGCATTCTGTGGATTATCTACAGTAGCTTCTTCCCCAGTAGTAAAATGAATATCCTTACCCTCAACCAATTGATTTCCTACCAGAATGTCAACTCTTCCCTGTAAGTCACTAACAGAATTAGTAAGTGTTGCAAGGGTGGAGTTCATATCACTAAAGTCAACTTCCAAATTCTTCGTTCCATCCATAAAGGAGAAGATTAGCTTACCATCGGTGGAAGTAACATTTTTTACATTTCCACCATAAAAAGCCTGCTTTGCTGTATCGCTGGTAGCCACATAGATAGTATGGTCACCTGTACAGAAAATCACCTCTCCTGCAGTCATCCCAGATGTAGGGGCGGCTGCCAATTT
>ERZ808245.798-NODE-798-length-14385-cov-7.644871_pt1 | contig 14385 bp, 10 predicted proteins | sample MGYA00521243_ERZ808245 | MGnify/ENA primary metagenome ERZ808245 (study PRJEB31516, sample SAMN03275576) | gut metagenome | biome: mammalia-associated habitat; material: feces | host: Papio cynocephalus | place: Kenya | collected 2012-07-07 ... | reverse complement strand
TAGTATAAACTTTTGAATGTTATTATGTTCAAAAGTTGCATATTTGCTTAATAAATCGTACCTTTGCAACGAAATCGCAGTAAATATATGTACACACCTCCGTTTACCGTTACCCCGAAAGCCGTCAACCTGATGGCGGACATCTACTCGCAGATAGAGCGGTATGCTATCCGCTTGGAGCAGGAGGATGCCTTGCTGTTGCGCAAAATCAACCGTATGAAGACTATCCACAGCAGTCTGGCTATCGAGGGGAATGTGCTTACCGAGAGTCAGGTGCTGGAGATTATGGAGGGCAAGACAGTGGTTGCTCCGCCCCGCGAGATACAGGAGGTGAAGAATGCTATCCGTGCATACGACCTTTATGCGTCTCTCAATCCGTTTTCGATGCAAGACCTGTTGCGGACGCACGGCGTGATGATGCAAGGTGTCATAGACGATGCAGGGCATTTCCGCCGCACAGGAGTGGGAGTGTTCGAGGGTACGCATTGTGTGCATTTGGCACCGCCTGCTGACCGTGTACCTGCCTTGGTGCAAGACATGCTGGAGTGGGCGGAGAAGGCGGAAGACAACCTGCTGATTCGCAGTTGCGTATTCCACTATGAGTTTGAGTTCATCCACCCGTTCACAGACGGGAACGGACGAATGGGACGTATGTGGCAGTCGCTCATGCTGGGCAAAGTAAGCCCTGTATTTCAGTACCTTCCCGTTGAGAATATGGTGTATGCCAATCAAACGGCGTACTATGATGCCATTGCCGAGTCCACACGCCGAACCGATAGTGCGCCTATGATTGAGTTCATGCTGGGCGAGATACTGGCTACACTCAAAGCCCGTCAAGGGACAATCATTGAGAAACAAGATGTCGGAATAAATGTCGGAACAAATGTCGGAATAAACACACCCGCGCAACTGACAGGCAAGGAGCAGACGGTGGTATCTTTGCTCTCGCGGTCGCCACGTATGTCTGCTGCGGCATTAGCAGTGCAGTTGGGTGTTACCTCACGGCAATGCGAGCGCATTCTGCATACGTTGCGGGAACGGGGAATACTCACCCGTGTAGGGGCAAACAAATCGGGACATTGGAAGATAACCATACCCCATACAAACTCATAAACCCATTCAACCACGCATAAACCCATCAACATATAACCACCAAACCAAATTCAACGCATTATGAAGAAATTGCTACTCACTATCGCCCTTGCAGTCCTTGTTCTTGCGGGCGCAACCTCGCAGGCAAGCGCACAAACAGCCCCTGCCAAGGCACAAGCACCCGCAGGTGTACAAGCCGTTGACCTCGGTCTGCCGAGCGGCATCAGATGGGCATCGTGCAACATCGGTGCCACCGCACCCGAAGGCTACGGCAACTACTACGCTTGGGGCGAGACCACTACAAAAACCGACTACTCGTGGGCAACCTACAAGCACGCCAATGGTGATTACAACAAACTCACCAAGTACTGCTCTTATAATGGCAACAATGGTTTTGCTGACAACAAGACAACGTTAGACCCTGCGGACGATGCTGCTCATGTGAATTGGGGGGGCGATTGGCGTATGCCTACTCGCGCAGAGGTGGACGAACTTCTCAATAACTGCACGTGGACGTGGACAACGCAAAACGGAGTAAACGGTTACCAAGTAGCAAGCAAAACCAACGGCAACTCTATATTCCTCCCTGCTGCAGGCTGTCGCGACGCGGACCTCAACAATGCCGGTTCCATTGGCTACTACTGGTCTGCGTCGCTCAACGACTACTATCCCGGCAACACATGGTGCATCAACTTCGGTTCGGACTACCACGATCGCGGCTACAACAGTCGCTACTTCGGCTTCTCTGTCCGCCCCGTTAGGGAAGCAACAGCAGCCCCTGCTAACGTACAAGCCACACAGGGCGACACCACAGGCGTTACCGTCACATGGGACGCAGTGCCCGATGCTGTCGGTTACGAGATAACGGCAGAGTCGTGGGACGTAGCCATCAACAGGACCGTGCGCACCTTGACGGCAAACGAGACACACTTGCGGGACACCATCCCCGTGCGCCCCGCACTGGGTCGCTACACGGTGAAAGCCGTCTTTGCCGACGGCAGCAAGAGCAAGGCATCGGAATCCGCTATCGGCTACGCGGTACTCGAGACCATGCGGCTACGCGGCATATCCAACCGCTGGCCGTGGAACGGCAAAGTGGATATCGATGTTGAGTACAAGACCGTGCGTCCCCGCTTCCAAGAACTATTCGGGCTGCCCAACCTGCCGTACCATGACAACGTGACGCTCACCGCACGCACCGCCGACGGCAAGTTGCTCCCGATGCGCACACTCGAGAAAGAGCCTGCGGTGGACAAGAACTACACGGTCAACCGCAAAGTAGTGCAGAACGGCACGGCTATATTCTCAGGTTCGGGCTGGTTGCGCATTGTGTGGGACGCGGATACGGACACGTTGGGCATCAACGCGCCGGGGACTACCATCACGCTCACGGCATCCGACGACTATGCCCATATAACCGACTCCGCCACCGTAGATGTCAATACCACCAAGCCGGAGTTCATCTTTCTCACCGAGAAAGATACGGTAGTATCGTTCCCGTGGGCGGCACGCTGGGCGGACGAGGCTTCAAGGTCCCTCAATATGCAGGACGGTACGGATATACAGATACGCGTTATCACGAGATACGGTACAGACACGACCTTGGTGTTTGATGAGAAACAGTTGTCAGACGAGGGGGGAATATGTAGGTGGAAAACGAATGATGCCTTTGGTGTCATTCCAGTGGTGGTGTTGGACAGCAACCGTGCAACCGCTGAAAAAACGGTCTATAAGAGCAAATTTTTCCGCTATATAACGAAGAATCCTGTCACGGTGGAACTTCATTCAGCAGGGAATGCCCTTAACATCTGGTGGACAGGTTCGGGCGACTGCACTTACTACCAAGTTATCCGCCGTGAGGTGAATCGCGACGGCACACGCGGTAATTGGGGGAATATGGCACCGGTTTCCACCTATTCGGGCAGCCACCCCGATGCCGGTCGCGGCAAGTATATGGACATAGATATAAAAGGAAAGACCTACGAATATGCAGTTCTGCCCATATACTATGACCCGGATACGCATAACGCAATCACAGCGCCACTGACCGATTCGACCTTCTGGGGTGCCGGCAGGGTGCCTATGGGCATTACCCTCGACGCACAGTCTGTTGAGCAGAGCAGTATCGCGCTCACGTGGACGGACATCACGGACGCATACAGTTACGACATCTATCGCGACAACGGCGACGGGCAGTATCAGAAGATAACCAACGTGCCTTACACGGCGACCACCTTCACGGACACACGGGTCGAACCCGGCAGACGCTACACCTACAAGGCTGTGGCATTCAACTACAAGGGCGATACCTTGGAGACCAGCGACCCTGCTACCTCCTACGCACAATTGGACGCACTCTACCTCTACAACCTGCAGCCGCGCTTCCCATGGAACGGACTGGTGGACATCTTTGTCGGCTACCGCTCGGCACGCGAGGTGCAGACAGACGGCACACCGCATTTCCAAGTCGTAGCCACCAGCGGCAACGACACTCTTGCTGTCAAGACCCTGACGCTGGCTTCCGCCCGGACGCTTGACCCGAATGACTTCACGCTGCCCGCAGACGGCACGCCGCAACGCCTCGTATGGGACGCACGTACTGACCTCGGCGCAACCAACTACCCCAAAGGGCTTGTCCTGACCGTCTCCTGCGCACGGGTCGAACCGTATCAGGAAGCCACTACTACCAAGGCTTTTGAGGGCGGATATGCCAACGGCGGCTTCGTGCCTCTTGACCTGCGCCGCACACCCGAAGTGCAACTCGGTATCCCGACAACCGTCTTTGCCGACCTCGGCTGGTTTGAGGGAACAAGCCGCTTGGAGGTCTTTGTCAACGGCACAAGCGTATTCTCCGCCACCGACGAGAACAACGACTCTTTCGCTCTCGACAAAGAGCAACTGAATATATGGGGCACCAATACGCTCAAACTGAAGTCCGACAACGGCATAGAGCAGACGGCGCAAATCAAGTACCCCGACTTTGTCTTCACTGCCACGCAGGGCAACCGCGACAGCATCATCGTGGAGTGGAATACCCTACAAGACATACAGGCTTATTCCATTCGCCGCCGTGCGGCAAACACCGCGGACGCTTTCGTAGAGGTGGCTCTTGTGAGCGACACCACCCGTTGGGCGGACACGTCGGAGGAGACTTTTATCGGCGAGTTTGAGTACACCATTATGCCGCTGCTTGCCCACAGCGAGGAGGCAGGTCCGCAACCCGCTGCCGTCATAGGCTACCGTGCGCAGGACATCGCCCGCCCTGTTACTATCACCCCCACCGAACACGGCACCGTAACCGCCGACAAACCCACAGCCCGCTATGGCGAAACGGTAACGCTGACCATCACCCCCGCCGAGGGCTACGCTTTCGACCAACTGACTGTCTTGGACGGCGAAACAGACATACCTGTCTTCACCCCCGCCGAAGGCACTTATACCTTCACTATGCCCGCTGCTGATGTAGTAGTCTCTGCTACGTTCAAGGCAATCAACTACACCGTCACCACGGCATCAGTCGAAAACGGCACTCTCTCCGCCGACAAGCAGACCGCGCATTATGGCGACATCGTCACGCTGACCATCACCCCCGCCACAGGCTACGAGTTAGACCAACTCCAAGTGTTGGATGGCGAAACAGACATACCTGTCTCCACTACCGCCGAAGGCACCTGCACCTTCATCATGCCCGCTGCCAACGTGACAGTCTCTGCCACCTTCAAGGCAATCAACTACACCGTCACCACAGCCTCTGCCGAACACGGCACCCTGACTGCCGACAAGCAGACCGCGCATTATGGCGACCTCGTTACGCTGACCATCACCCCCGCCACAGGCTATGAGTTAGACCAACTGAGCGTGATGAACAATGAGACAGCAATCGATGTAACCACCACCGCAGAAGGCACCTACACCTTCACCATGCCCGCTGCTGATGTAGTCGTCTCTGTCACCTTCAAGGCAATCAACTACACCGTCACCACAGCATCAGTCGAAAACGGCACTCTGACTGCCGACAAGCAGACCGCCCACTATGGCGACATCGTCACGCTGACCATCACCCCCGCCACAGGCTATGAGTTAGACCAACTCCAAGTGAAGAACAACGAGACCGCAATCGATGTAACCACCCCCGTAGAAGGTACCTACACCTTCACTATGCCTGCTGCCGATGTAGTAGTCTCTGCCACCTTCAAGGCAATCAACTACACCATCACCACGGCATCAGTCGAAAACGGCACTTTGACTGCCGACAAGCAGACCGCGCATTATGGCGACATCGTCACGCTGATAGTTACTCCTGCTATCGGCTACGAGTTCGACCAACTCATTGTTATGGATGGTGAAATGGCTGTAGATGTAGTAAAAATAGCAGAAGGAACATACACGTTTACGATGCCGGCAAACAATGTTGCAGTATCTGCCACATTCAGGGCATTAGACTACTCCATAACTATCAGCAGAATAGCCGGAAGTGGAAGTGTGCGTGCCGACAAACCAATGGCACACTATGGGGAAACAATCATGTTGACCGTTACCCCTGCTGAAGGGTATGAATTAGGCGAACTCCACGTCATAGAGGGCGATATGGAAGTGTCTGTGTCACACATAGAGGATGATGATTATACATTTGCAATGCCTGCTGGCAGTGTCGTAATATCTGCTATATTCAAGGTGAAAACAGGAGTCGAAGATACGCCGGTAACAGATATTATACCGCGCAAAGTCCTCCGCGCCGGGCAGGTGCTTATCCTTCGTGGCGGCAAGACCTACACCCTTACCGGCGATGAAGTGCAGATGGAATTCTGAGTTATCTGATTGAAATATAGGTCGTCTCGTATAGATACTACGACAATGTGAGGCTGTCTAACAAGTATAGGCAGTCTCTTTTTCGATGTTGTTTTTCGTAAAATTATACCGTAAGGTCGGGGACGCGGACGCCCCGTCCGCGGTCAAGTCGTCAGACTTGTGTTTTCGCTGTTTTTTAGACTTATTAGACGCACTCTTGTTTATAGTCAGTTTATTCTGAACATTAACAATCAATGGCGGCTAACGGGAAAAGTAAAGTGTGAAAATTAATGATTAATGGATGGCGAATTATATGCTTATTATATGTTTTTTAGTGGATTTTTAATAGAAATTAGTGTTTTTAACGGACTATACATAGGCATTAATGGAGTCCATCATTGCCCTGACCATGCAAATTTATGTTTGCACATGACATACTTTTTTCGTACCTTTGCGCCGCTGTGTAAGACAGCCAATATAATAACCCACGAACGAACTGCCAAATAAAGACCGGATATGTCCTCTATTCCCCTTTACATAACACTTGGGCTATTGTTTGTCTTCCCTGTCCTTCACGCCCAATCTTCCACGGCGGACCCTCTCATATCTGCTATTGATACCAGGATGCAGATCAAGCCGCCATCGGCGGAAGCGCAGTCATTGGGCTCTTTCTCCGAAATCCCCGTTGACTTGTACACGGGCACCGTCAATATCAGCATACCCATCTACACTGTCACGCAGAACGACATCCAAGTCCCCATCTCGCTCAGTTACCATGGCGGCGGTATCAAAGTTACCGACGAGTGCGGCTTGGTCGGTCTTGGCTGGACGCTCAGCGTTGGCGGAGTCAATATCTCTACGATGATTTCGGGCGGTTGCAGGAAGTCTATGAGCCGAATGGGCGTGGCAAACATATCTTGCAGCATCTTGATTATCACTTAATCAATCCGTAGCAGCCTGATAGTATGAAGCATTTTCTTTCATTATTGATTTGTTTCGTGCTTTGCACGATGGTATGCCGCTCCACGGATTTTGTGGCAATTACGGAGGTGCTGTATGATACGCCATACAACGAAGATACTGCCATATCACCGCATAATTTCGGGGAATTTATCGAGTTGTACAATGCGCATGAAGAGATTGCGGATATCAGCGGTTGGACCCTGCAAACGCTCTCCCCTGCACAGACATTCACGTTCCCCGCTCACACTATTATTCCTCCGCATAGCGTTATTGTGGTTGCGTATGGAGACTTGTATCCGTACAATCAGGTTAGTGATGAAGACTCAAGACAGGAAGGCTGGACGGATTTTCATGACCTGTATATGATAGAACCGAATACCTGTCTTGTGATTCACCAAACGGCATTGTTATTACCCAATGAGGATGGAACCGTATTGGTGCTTCGGGATAACAAGGGTGTTACGCGCGATTCGCTTGTCTATGGCTGGCTGCAGAATGGAGATGGTATGTATGCACCGAATATATCCGTTCCCGATTATTCTTTCTGCTCTGCACAGCGCAGTAGCATTGAGTTTGACTATCAAGGTATATCGCACTTTTGCATTGGTTGTTGGAGCGGGTATTTTGCATCAAAAGCAGGAGAAACATCCCCCAATTCCGTCGGACGGCTAACTGACCATTTCGGGGGGTGCAATATCTTGTCCCCCGCGTCGTCCGCCAATGGGCAGAATTACATTCAGCGTATTACTCCCTTGGTTGCTCTGTCTGCTATTGACACGGCATCCATATTACGTAACCCCTCATTGGCGCAGGTACAACGCGACTACTACGATGCGATGTACCGCCCCTGTCTGAATGTCGTATATCACAATACTCCTGAGCAGCACAACACCGCCACACTCACCGAATACGATTGTTACAATCGCCCCACATGCCAATGGCTGCCTATTGCAGTGGAGATGTCCTGTCTCACACCCGCTACATTCAAGGGGAATGCCACACAATTCTTCTCGGACGATTCAAAGCCCTATATCGAGACCTTGTACAGCACTGCCACATGGGGCAACGGATCCTTGTACAATGAACCGGTAGGAGTGCGTCAGGCAGGCAAAGATATGGGCAGCCGTATGCAAGCCTTGTCATCACGCAGCAACCGGCATGGCGAAGTCCGGCGGTTTGGCATCACCGCTGCAGGTGCCCTGCGTTGTAATGGGTATTATCCGGATTCTGCACTATTGGTACAGCAAGTCACTGATGAGGATGGCAAATATCATACTACCTATACTTCACAACAGGGGCAAGCCATCATGGAGCAGTATGGCGACAATGCCGACACCTACTATGTCTATAATCTTCTCGGACAACTATCCTTTGTCCTTCCTCCATTGGCTGCCGACGCATTGTCCGATGGCGCATATTCCGATACTGCAGAAGTGCTTAGGCAGCATGCGTATGTCTATCGCTACGACGAGCGTGGCAATCTCATCTACAAGCGACTGCCCGGGTGCGAACCGATACTCATGGTCTATGACAAGACCAATTGCCTTGTCCTCTCCCAAGACGGCAACCAGCGTGCACGCGGCACCTATTGGACATCCTACAAATACGACTATCTGCGGCGGCTGATTTATACCGCGGAAGTCAATACGGGTAGCAATGACCATCAAGATAAAATTGACTCCTTCCACAACTGGTATGTTATAGAGCGGTTTTCAACGGGTAGTATGAACTATCTTATGACTAACACCGGCTACTCCCGCAATTTTTACCACAAGCAGCCTACACGCCTTTTGACAGTTAATTATTATGACAATTATGATTTCCTTGCGCTCCTGCCCGATAGTATCCGCACTCATTTTGAGTATATCCCTGTATCCGGTACTTCTCGGTGTTCCAAGACCAAAGGACTGCTTACGGGTACACGCACGTACTATCTGGACGGCTCGGGAGACTATTCGTCCACCGTTTATTACTACGACTACCGAGGACGTGAGATAGAACGCCTGTCGTCCAACCATCTTGGCGGTTACGATATCACAAAAAACACCTACAACCTCTCCGACAACATCGTGGACACATGGACTTCTCAATCCGCCGCCAATGGGGTACAGGTCGCCGAGTATTACCATTACACCTACGACCACGCCAATCGGCTCTTGACCACCACCTACACGTACAACAACGAAGCCCCCATCGTTCTCCAATCATTCTCCTATGACGAACTGGGACGGGTGCGCAAACGTGCTATACACGATGCCATTGATAGTATTTGCTTTGCCTATAATATCCGCAACCAACTCACGCAGATACGCTCCACGGGTTATACGCAGTGCTATTACTATACCACCGATTGCCCGCAGGACGAATACCACACCATGCGTGCTTGCTACAATGGCAACATCGCTGCCACCACATGGACGTATGGAGACCAAACAAACGGCTATATCTACTATTATGATAATTTGAATCGCCTAAAGAATAACTATAGCATCCTTAATGGAAAGTGGAACGACTATTATTACTCCGAGAATTTTGATTATGACAAACATGGTAATATCACTACGCTGACTCGTTGGGACCATCGCGACTTCATGGATTTATTGCATGTTACGTACCAAGGCAACCAAGCCATAGAGGTAGAGAATACCTATAATGTTCCATCATTTACCTATAATTGTAAACGTTATCAAGATGCCAATGATTCGGGCGATGACTTTGCCTACGATGCCAATGGCAATATCCGCTACGACAAGGACCGCGGTATAGCGGCAATCCGTTACAACCTGCTCAATCTGCCCGACACCATTCAGTTCTCCAATGGCAACCAAATCATTCATACCTACGATGCGGCAGGCAATCGGTTGCGTACCTCCTACTACACTCGCAAAGTGACCACCACCGTTCCGCTTGGTAACACATTGCCTGTAGGTACCACCGCCAACTATTACACGACCCACGATATTTTCCATCGCAATTGCGTCTATCATACACGCCAAGCCACAAGTGCAGATTACGCTATAGAGTTTGTGCATAATTCAGAAGGATACATACGCTATTTGGCAGGGGAAGAACACTACCATTTCTATTATATCAAAGACCACTTGGGCAATGTTCGCGAGACGTATGTACACCCATCGGCAAACTACAAAGAATGCATCCAACGTATGCAGTACTACCCGAGCGGACTGCCGTGGAATACAAACTTAGTGGCCAATGAGCAACCTTACAAGTACAATGGCAAAGAGTTCGTCGAGATGCACGGCTTGGACGAGTATGACTCTCATGCCCGATGGTTCTATCCCGCCCTTGCCCGCACCACTACCATGGACCCGCATAGTGAAGACTACTATCCGATTTCCCCTTACGCTTGGTGCGGAAATAACTTCGTGAATGCTACGGACCCGACAGGATGTCGAGTTAATATGCGTTCAATGGCCTTTACGGATGAAGAATTGATGGATGATATGATAACGGATTTAGAGCTGTTGACAGGACTTGAATTAGTGTATCAAGATGGTTATCTTCAATATGCACGAAATCAAGAAGGAATCCCAATAATTGCTATGGATGACAATAGAAAACTCATCGGAAGTTCTGAAGCGCGTAGTATTTTAATGGAGGTTATTGAACATCCGAGCATAATAACTGTTTATGCGGCAAAAGATAGGCCTTCTTTTGCACAAGATAGAGAAATTAATATTAATAGACAACAAATTGATAATTTTATTTCAGGTGCCATTAATGTTAATCCTTTGACTTTGGGATATGGTATGACATTCTTGCATGAGACACTACATACTCCGATATTTGGTAGTCTATTAGATGATGAAACAGGAACTGGTCCTGTTGTTGATAGAATAAACATTGTTCGCTCGCAATTAAATGCGCAAGGATATAATATGGGGCAAAGAATAGTATATAAAGCATACTCTATAGGAAACTCATATTATCTTCCATTTAACCTTAGTGCCTATGGCTCACTTTTACAAAATCAGATTCCATCTAAGTTTGGAGGATATGTAGTTTTTAAATAATAGTCAAAATTGTTATTATATGAATATCTTTCATGTTTTATTATTAATCATACCATCTTTACCCTTTAACGGTATAGATATAGATTCTGTATGTTTATCTAAAGATTCTGTGTATAGCAAAGCCTATGAGTATATCATAGATGATAACCCTTACCAGCGAATCCAGGTTAGTGACGAGTGCGAGTATTTATATTTTGATGCTCATTGTTCCGGAATAGTGGATACAATACCAGAACTAAAAGAGTATTTTTATCAAATTCTCGCCTTCCCCAACCCCCAATCAGAATCAGATACTATAAATTGCACATCTTTTTTGTCTCTGCATGTTGTTAAAGATTATGACGCTGTGTTGAAATTTTCTGTTATAGACCACAATATTCTGTTGGGTGCTTTGTACGCAGCAACATCGAATGGTCTGTTTAGGTACAAGGATTTCGTGCATGATTATGTTTTCCGTTTTGATGGTCAAGGCAATATCATAGATGTTCGGCATTATAGTATGTGGCCACTTGCGCCAGCTTTACCTAATCCTACGCCGACACAAGAGAGAAATTATCAACAATACAAACGTAAAAGCAATAAATAATTGATTAACAATGGAGGAATCGAATCATATCATACACGTATGGCTGTGTTACTTGACTTTATGTCTCTATGGTTGCAATCGATATGCTTATGCTAATAGGACAGACATAGAGTCAATAATAAAGTTCCCCGTTTCTGGAAAACTGATATACGAAACAAAAGATGAGTTTTGGAATATCAACGGGAATGGATATAGGCTTGTTGTGTATGGTATGTTAGATCCTGATTATTTTGAGCAACACACACAGAATTTACAGCCCTTTTCTATTATGCAGGGCAACTCATCTTCTGAACCTGTTTTGTCTGCTTATGTGGAAGATTGTGTTGGTTACTATGCTAGAAGAGACAATCGCAAAACGACGTATGTAATCATCAACGAAACTACCAATAAACTAATCCTATATTACACAATAGATTAGATTTAGTGCACCATGAATAGTCGTTACAATATGCAGGAGAATATGAAACAGCATTTAATAGTTGTGATAATGTCTTTTTGTGCCGTTTTTCCTGTTTGTGCGCAATCTTCTTATTGGATAGAAGGTAGCACATATCAAGGTGCGGTATTTGATGCGACCGAAACCTTTGAGTACCCAGCACCTTTATCTGACATACAAGAACGTTATGCCCCAAAAGAGATTGATATTGCGCGCGCGGAACATATTTTGAGCGATAATATAGATTTCCATACTTTTTTTGTTGAACGTATGTGTACAGAGATAATTTGTCGCGAGAACTTACATCTATACAACCGACAATATTGGGGATTTATCACAAAAATGCGTGGTGATACTGTGATTTGGATGCAACTGATTTCGAAGAATTATTCCACGAAAGAGCGATTAATGGATTCATGGCAGTCCATTATAGATGGTGGAGAGCATGATTGGAGTGTGGCGGTTAATATCACACGTGGTTTTCTATATGATATGAACATTAGTCCCACCGAAAATGGAATTATCTATCTTGATTGTTGGGGATCTGCTCGAAAGACCTATTTCCCTCTATTGCCTTCTGATTATAGAAATTTTATCTCCGTGCGCAAAAAAGATGTGTGTTTAGGCGAATCAACAAAAGATATTATTCGATTATATATAAAGGATTACAAAGATGGAAAAGGTATTGATTTAATAAAAGGATTTGTTATAAATACATGGTCAGATAGTTTGTATTATTACTTATCACTATATACAAATTATTCAAATAGTCCCATGTGTAGAGAAAACTATTGGGGAATGGCAACTATAGGTGGGTATAATATATACGTATTTGGAGAACAAACGGATATTTTCTTCCATTCTTCATCTAATGGATATTCAAGGACATGTGCAAATAGTATAGAGCGTTATTATTATCCGGTATGGACAATCATAGTAAACAAGCAGGACACTTCCTTGTGCTCAATACAGACGAAGATAGAGAGTTCGCATTTCTCTATTTTAGATATAGAAAAAATATGGAATAAAAATAACCAGCAGCAATAGTGAGATAATCCATAAATGTGAAATGAAAACGAGGCTTTTTTACTTAATATGCGTAATTGTAGGATGTTCACATATAATAACTCCTACATTGGCAGATAATAATCCGGTATGTTGCGTGTGGGGGAATTATGAGTATTACAAAACTTTGTTGCAAACCCATTCTATCCATACTGCCGACTCTTTGTTCCAAAATCGGATTCTGCAAATGCAAGTATGTGCAAATGATACGCTATTTTCAACTCCCGTATCTATAGGAGGTTTTTCTCCTATGGATATTTCATATCGCATTGACCGAATAGATTCAACAAATGTCGTGTTACAAGTGGATAACGGTAGTATAGCCTTAAATTATATTGACACAACAACTATAGGTGATGCTTATTCTATTGCTAAAAACTATTATATATATCATTGGTTCTGTGGTGATTATCAAGTAAAAGAAACGGGAAGCGAACATGCATTTATAGTGCATTTTACAAATAATGGACGTGTCGTGAAAAATAGCCGCGTGATATGCACTTATGGTCTTGATTCCGATATTGTGGGACAAGATTATTTATGGGTACGAGATAGTATTTCCTCCTCTGTATCATTTTTTTTAATACACAAAGAAGGAAGTTTATTCCAACTATACCATTCAGATGTGATAGATGTTGTAGATTCTGTTTTTCCAAAGGGAAATCTTACTTATACATTAACAAAACTATGATTTTACATTTACATAAAACGGTGCCTCATACGCTATTCGTATTGCTTTTGAGTGCGTGTGGCAATGCGCCACAATCCTACACTTATCCACTAACCTCAGAGAATTTTGTTGATGAGTACCATGATTTCGATTGGACAAAGGGCAATCTTGTGGATAACTATCAAGTAGAGATTTGGGACTATCGAGAGTACAAATACTCTATTCAATTCTTTTATGAGAGAGACACTTTACAGTGTGGACATCGATTTCATAAGGGGGATAAAGATTTATGGTTCCAAGATATTTGGGGAAATACGAAATCTGATACCCTTATGATGGAGCAATGGGGATTGACAGCAGAAGAATACAATAAGAAACTGATAGATGTGTGTTTCTTTGCTCTTAATCTGCACATGAAATATCAGGTTGTCCGCTTTGGTCATCGTAAGTTTCGAGAATATAATGACATATATATAACTCGTGCTCCATGCTTTATGTGTAATCATCACAATCTAAGCATTTTCAAAGAACTGCGCCCTATTACGCCCGAAATATTGGAGAAACGGAAGCAATGCAATCGCAAATATGATGCGTGGTTCTATACAGAACAAAGGAATGATGACGAGACTATTAATTTGAAATAAGGGGGAAAAAGCATCAGTTATATGGAAAGGAAGTTAATTGTATATAGTGTATTATTACTTGTAACTTGTTGTGTGTGTTCTTGTGATTTTACTCATTCAAAGAAATT
>ERZ808245.792-NODE-792-length-14421-cov-2.936447_pt1 | contig 14421 bp, 12 predicted proteins | sample MGYA00521243_ERZ808245 | MGnify/ENA primary metagenome ERZ808245 (study PRJEB31516, sample SAMN03275576) | gut metagenome | biome: mammalia-associated habitat; material: feces | host: Papio cynocephalus | place: Kenya | collected 2012-07-07 ... | reverse complement strand
TGGCGGTACGAACGGCTTTGTTCAAAATTTTGCCCGAAAGTCCCGCCGTCAGGGGGTAGACGCACTCGATTTGCGGGATTTTGCCGAATTCCGTTTCGGAAACGATATAATCGGGGTGCGGCATCTGAATCTGCGCGTTTCCCGCGCCGAACCGTTCGACTTTGCCGCTGATGAATCGGCGTTCCCCGACGGGCAGAACCTGCGCCGGATAGTTGCCGAAAGCGTGAAAGAACACGACCGTGATCGTCCCCGTGTCGTCGCGGCAAACGACGCGGTGGGGGCTTTTGCGCGTGGCGGGAGCGATGTGGCGGACGGCTTCGACTTCGATCGTGACGACGGCGTTTTCGGGCGCGTCGGCGATTTTCGTTTTCATTCGGCGGTCGATGTACCCCGTCGGCATGTGAAACAACAAATCCGCGACCGTCGATCCGCACAGCTTTTCGCACAAAACCGCCGTTTTCTTGCCGATCCCCGGCAAACTGTCCAACGGAGCGAAAAAGGGAAACAGAATTTCGGGGCGCATCGGCGGATTCCTGAAAAATAAAAGGTGATTTTCTTTTTGTCCTATTGTATTTATCTTGTGATACGGAGCAAGTTTAAAATGAAGTTTTCGAAAAATCCCGAAAAGCATCTGCTGGCGGGCGTTCCCGACAACGCCGCGGCTTTGGTTTTGGCGGAAATGGCGCGGCAAACGGGCGACGTTCTGCACATTTGCCGCGACGACACGCATTTGTCCGCGTTGATCGACCGGTTGGCGTTTTTTGCGCCCGATCTGGACGCTCTGCCTTTTCCGGCGTGGGACACCGTGCCTTACGACCGCGTGTCGCCGAACACGGACGTCGTGGCGCGGCGGTTGGAAACGTTGTCGCGGCTGCACGCGGGAAAGGGCAAAGCCCCGCGGCTGGTCGTCACGACCGCCAACGCCGTTTTGCAGCGCGTCCCGCCGTTCGATTTTTTCAAAGCCTCGCTGACCGCCGAAGCGGGCAAAACCTTTGACGAACGGGCTTTTCACGCTTTTCTGGAAAAGAACGGCTATCAGCGCACCGAACAGGTGATGGAGGCGGGCGAATACGCCGTGCGCGGGGGCATTATCGACGTGTTCGCCCCCGGAACGCCGGAGCCTTTGCGCCTTGACCTGTTCGGAGACGATCTGGAAACGATCCGCACGTTCGATCCCATGACGCAGCGGACGACGGGAAAAATCGACCGTTTCGTCTTCAAACCCGTCAGCGAGGTAGCCCTCGACCCCGACGCCGTGTCCCGTTTCCGCACGAATTACCGCGAACTGTTCGGCATGGGGGCGCAGGACGTTCTGTACGAAAGCGTTTCCGAAGGACGCCGCTTCGTCGGCATGGAACACTGGCTGCCGTTGTTCCACGACGGCATGGACACGTTGTTCGCCTTTGCGCCGGACGCCGCCGTTTCGCTGGACTATCAGGCGGACGAGGCGGTCGATTCCCGCATTGAACAGATCGGCGAGTTTTATCAGGCGCGCAAAGACGCCGAACAAAACGGTCTGGCGGAGGGCGGCATGGTCTATCACCCCGTTCCCGTCAGCCGCATGTTTTTGGACAAAGCGGAGCTGGACCGCCTGCTGTCGACGCGGGCGGTCTACCGTCTGTTCCCGTTCGCCGCGCCCGAAACCGAATCCGGCGTCGACGTCGTCGACGCGGGCGGACGCGCGGGCAGGGACTTCGCCCCCGAACGCGCCGTTCCGGACATCGACCTTTACGACGAGGTGCGCAAGTTCGTCGTCGCCGAGCGTCAAAAGAAAAGACAAGTCGTTTTGTGCGCTTTTTCAAACGGTTCGAGGGCAAGGCTGATTTCTTTGTTAAAAGAGCGCGTCGCCGTCGCGACGGAGGTCGACACCTGGGATCGGGCGCTGAAAACGACGGACGGGACGCCTTTCGTCGTTCTGCCGCTGGATCAGGGATTCAGAATCGGAAACGTTACGGTCGTGTCCGAATCCGACATTCTGGGCGACCGGCTGATCCGTTCCGTCAAGCGCAAAAAACGCGGCGATCAGTTCATATCCGACGTTTCCGCGCTGAACGAGGGCGATCTGGTCGTGCATATCGACCACGGCATCGGGCGGTACAGCGGGCTGGCGACTTTGCAGGTCGGCGGCGCGCCGCACGATTGCGTGTGTTTGGTGTACGCCGACGACGACAAGCTGTTCGTCCCCGTCGAAAACATCGAAGTCCTGTCCCGCTACGGTTCGGAACAGACGGGCGTCATGCTGGACAAGCTGGGCGGCGCGGCGTGGCAGGCGCGCAAGGCGAAACTGAAAAAACGCATTCGCGACATGACGGACGCTTTGATCAAGGTCGCGGCGGAACGCTATTTGAAAAAAGCCGACGTTCTGCCCGTTTCCGTCGGCGTGTACGACGATTTCTGCGCCCGCTTTCCCTATACGGAAACCGAAGATCAGGAAAAAAGCATCAACGACGTTCTGTCCGATTTGACCAAAGGTCGCCCGATGGACCGTCTGGTCTGCGGCGACGTCGGTTTCGGCAAGACCGAAGTCGCCCTGCGCGCCGCTTTCGTCGCCGCGATGAACGGCGTTCAGGTCGCCGTCGTCGTGCCGACGACGCTGTTGGCGCGTCAGCACTATGAAACATTCGCCAAACGTCTGGCGGGCTTTCCGCTGCGGGTCGTCCAGCTGTCGCGGCTGACGGGCGCGAAACAGGCGGCGCAAATCAAAAAAGAGCTGGCGGACGGAACGGCGGACATCGCGGTCGGCACGCACGCTTTGCTGGCAAAGACGCTGACGTTCAAAAACTTGGGATTGCTGATCGTGGACGAGGAACAGCATTTCGGCGTCGCGCACAAGGAACGGCTGAAACAACTGCGCGCGAACGTCCATGTGCTGACGCTGACGGCGACGCCCATTCCGCGCACCCTGCAAATGGCGCTGACCGGCGTTCGGGAATTGAGCGTCATCGCCACGCCGCCCGTCGACCGTCTGGCGGTGCGCACGTTCGTTCTGCCGTTCGATCCCGTCGTCATTCGCGAAGCGTTGATGCGCGAACGCATGCGCGGCGGGCAGACTTTTTACGTTTGTCCGCGCATTTCCGATATGGACGAAGTGATGAAAAAGCTGAAAGTCCTGGTGCCGGAAATCAAGGTCGTCGCCGCGCACGGTCGCATGACGCCCAAGGAATTGGAAGACATCATGACCGCCTTCGCCGATAAAAAATACGACGTTCTGCTGTCGACGACGATCATTGAATCGGGGCTGGACATGCCGTCGGTCAACACGATGATCGTTCACCGCGCGGATATGTTCGGGCTGGCTCAGCTTTACCAGCTGCGCGGACGCGTCGGGCGCGGCAAACTGCGCGGGTACGCCTATTTGACCTTGCCCGCCGGACAAAAAGTCGGCAAAACCGCCCTGAAACGCATGGAAGTCATGCAGAAACTGGACACGCTGGGGGCGGGGTTCACGCTCGCCAGCTACGATTTGGACATTCGCGGCGCGGGCAACCTGCTGGGTGAGGAACAGTCCGGACACATCAAAGAGGTCGGCGTCGAACTGTATCAGAAAATGTTGGAAGAAGCCGTCGCCGAAGCCGGAAACGGCGTTAAAGACGAAGAAAAGGAACAAAACTGGTCGCCGCAAATCAGCGCGGGCATGCCCGTTTTGATCCCCGAAACCTATGTGCGCGATCTGGGCATTCGCATGGGGCTGTACAAACGGCTTGCCGAAATCACGGAAACCGATGAAATCGAAGCGTTCGCCGCGGAAATGACCGACCGTTTCGGCGCTTTGCCGCCCGAGGTCGAAAACCTGATGGAAATCATCGCGATCAAAGTCCTGTGCCGCAAAGCCAACGTCGAAAAGATCGAAGCCGGACCGAAAGGCGCCGTCATCACTTTGCGAAATAATGTCTTTCCAAATCCCGCGGGACTTGTTAAATTTATAGCGCAGAACAACGGTGCGGCAAAGCTGCGTCCCGATCAGAAAATCGTGTACAAGCGCGTCTGGGACATTCCCAAAGACAGGCTGAAAGGCATGCGGAAACTGATGGCGAAGATGGCGGCTATCGCGACGGAAAACAAACAATAACAATATGTTGATAGACAAAGTTAAAGTACTGGACCGGTTTTGAAATGAACAAAGAAACGCATATTTTGACAATCACCTGTCCCGACAAAACGGGGATCGCGGCGCGCGTTTTCGGCTTCATCGCCGAACAGGGCGGCTTTGTGACCGAGGCGGCGCAGTTCGGCGACGCGCTGAGCAGGCTGTTTTTCATGCGCATCGTTTTCACCACGGAAACGGACGGAAGCGTCCGCGAACGGTTCAAAGAGCGTTTCAAACCCGTCGCCGGCGAATTTGAAATGAATTGGAAACTGCACAACGGCGACCGTCCCGCGCGTCTGCTGCTGGCGGTGTCCAAAGAAAGCCACTGCCTGAACGATTTGCTGTACCGTTACCGCGCGGGGTTGCTGAACATCGACGTCGCGGGGGTCGTTTCCAACCACGAGGACATGCGCGATTTCGTCGAATGGCATAAAATCCCTTATTTTTACCTGCCGCTGCCCAAAGGATCGACGTTCGAGGAAAAACGCGCGCAGGAAAACAAAATTCTGGCGCTGAAAGACGAATTGCATATCGATTTGGTCGTTTTGGCGCGCTATATGCAGATCCTGTCCGACGACATGTGCGGCGCGCTGACGGGACACTGCATCAATATCCACCATTCGTTTCTGCCCAGCTTCAAGGGCGCAAAGCCCTATCATCAGGCTTACGAACGCGGGGTGAAGCTGATCGGGGCGACGGCGCATTACGTCACCGCCGATTTGGACGAAGGACCGATCATCGAACAGGCGGTCGAACGTGTCGACCACACGAACACGCCCGAACAACTGGTCGCGATCGGCAAAGATCTGGAAAACATCGTTTTGGCGCGCGCCGTGCGTTATCACACGGAACGCCGCGTTCTGCTGAACGGTCGCCGCACCGTGATTTTCAAATGAGGAGGGAACATTGAAAATTGACGCGATTCCGCTGTTCGAAGGAACTTCGGAGGAATTTAGAAAGGAAACCGATCCGTGCCTGCGTTGGAAAACGTACAAGACGGGGCAGGAAATCATCAACCGCGAAGACGTTAACACCGACATTCTGTTCGTCGCGAAGGGAAGCGTCTGCGTTTTGATCTACACGCTGTCCGGGCGCGAGGTGCGTCTGGACGACATAGAGGCGGGCAACTTTTTCGGCGAAATGTCCGCGTTGGACAAGGCGCCGCGCTCCGCCAGCGTCATCGCTTTGGAACCGACGGAAATCGCCTTTTTGTCGGCTGAAAAGTTCATGGACTGCATGCGCGAGGAATTTACGGTCGCTTTGCGCACGATGCAAAGAATGGCGACGATCGTCCGTTTCGCCAACGAACGGATCATCGAACTGTCGACGCTGGGGGCGAACAACCGCGTTCACGCCGAAATTTTGCGTCTGGCGCACAAACAGGGCGTCGAAAAGGACGGCAAGGTCTACATTTCCCCCATTCCCGTCCACAGCGACATCGCCGCGCGCATCAGCACGGTGCGCGAAACCGTCGCCCGCACGATGAGCGATCTGGCGAAACAAGGCATCGTCACGCGCGGAAACGGCGCTCTGGTCGTTCACGACATGAACCGTCTGGAACAGCTGGTGCATAACGTGCGCGGCGGCGATATGGGTGAAAAGGAAGCTTGATCATGACTTTTGCGCGCGGTTTCAAACACGGTTTTCTGGTCGGGACGGTTTGTCTGGCGCTGTCGTCGCCGGCGTTCGCCACTTTGCGCGAAGCGATGGACGCGCTGAACGAACGCGACTACACTTTCGCCGCCGAGGAATTCACCCGTTTGGCTGAAAAAGAGGGCGACGCCGACGCGCGCTATTATCTGGGACGCATGTACGAACAGGGGCAGGGATTCGAACCCGACCCGTTCAAAGCGATGGAAATCTACCGCAAAGCCGCCGGAGAAGGCAGCGAAAAGGCTCAGCTGAAAATCGGCAACGCCTATTACACGGGGCAGGGCGAGGACAAAAGCTACAAAGACGCCTTTTTCTGGTATTCCAAAGCCGCCGAAAACAACAGTTTTCCCGCGCAATACAACATCGCCCTGATGTACGAAGAGGGGCTGGGCGTCAAAAAGGACGCCGTCAAATCGTTTTCGTTTTACAAAAAATCCGCCGATCAAGGCTACGCCCCCGCGCAAATGGCTTTGGGACGCATGTATCTGAAAGGCGTCGGCACGCCGCAGGACTTTTCGCAAGCCGTTTTCTGGTACAAGCTCGCCGCCGACCAGGGCAATTCCAAAGCGCAGATGGAGCTTGCCGACCTGTACGGCAACGCGACGATCCGCGGATTGCCGTTCAACATTGTCGGCGCGCACACCTATTACAACCTGGTCGCCGCGTACGGAACGTCGCCCGCGAAAGAGGAAGCCGCGCAAAAACGCGACACGCTGGCGAAAAGAATGCGCAGCGAAGAGGTTTCTTTGGCGCAGGGACGCGCGCTGAAATGGAAGAAAAAAACGCGCGAGGAATCCCTGCCGCGTCTGGCGATAGCGGATTCCTTGCTGGAAGAGGGGACGGGCGGCAAATCGCCCAAAGCTAAAAACGGCAAGGAACCTCAAAAGGAAATCAAGCTGACCATTAAAACCCCGACCGAAGATTTGATCGTCGCGGGCGGCGTTCCCCGCCGTTTGCTGAACAAAGCCGTGCGCGAAAACAACTTTCAGCCCGTCGTCGACGCTTTGAAAACAAAAGCGGATGCCGGCGACCGCGCGGCGATGCTCGCTTTGGCGGACGTGTACGTTCTGGGGCAGGGGCTGGAAGCCCCCAATCCGCTGGCGGCGCTGGACATTTATCAGCAGCTGGCGAACGAACGCGACGACTTCATCGCCTTTTCCAAAATGGGTCCCATGTATTGCGAAGGCAACGGCGTGACGCCCGATCTGGCTGAATGCTACAAATACATTTTGCTGGCGCAAAAGTACACGGACGAAGATTCCCTGTCCGCCGCGAACGCCAACGTGCAGATGCTGGACGAAAATCTGGAAAAGTCCATTCGGGATTCGGGAAAACAGCTCGCCGACGCGTGGATCGCCAGAAAAGAAACCCCGAAACAGGAAAAGAAGAAAAAGCTGTTCGGCAACATTTTCAACGCTTTTTCCGACGATGACGACGGCGCGATGGAAAAGCCGCGGGACGAACCCGACGATAAAAAATCCGAAGAAGCGAACGAAAAGAAAGACGGCAAAAAATCAGCCGCCGTCGACGACTTGTTTTCCGATTTGTAAGGGAGAAAAAACATGGACGCCTTTTTGACGTTAAAGGACGGGCGGCGTTTGTCCTATCGCCGCGTTTCGGGGGACAAGCCCCTTGAAATCGTTTTCATGCACGGCACGCTGTCCGACAAAAACGCTTCAAAGTCGCTGTTTTTACAGGAATACTGTCAAAAAAAAGGCTTTTCGTTCACGGCGTTCGATTTTATCGGACACGGGCAATCGTCCGGAAAATACACGGACGGCACGATCGGGCTTTGGCTGGACAACGCGCTGGACGTTATCGACCGCGCGACGCGGTCGCCGCTGATTTTGGTCGGCAGTTCGATGGGCGGGTGGATTTCCCTGCTGGCGGCGCGCGCGCGCCCGGAACGCGTCAAAGCCGTCGTCGGATTGGCGGCGGCGGCTGATTTCACCGTCGGCGTGTGGGCTTCCTTTTCCGAAGAACAGAAAAAAGACGTCTTGGAAAAAGGCGTCGTCCATACGCCGAACGGCTGGACGGAGGAAGGCGACCCGTGGACGCGCGATTTGTTTGAAGACGGAAAAAATCATCTGGTTTTGAACGGCGCGGACAGTCTGGACGTCGCTTGCCCGATGACTTTGATCCACGGGGGAAAAGACGACTGCGTTCCCGTTGAAACGGCTTTTAAAATATGCGATGCCGCAAAAAGCGAAAACGTTAAAGTCGTTGTTTTGAAAAACAGCGGGCACCGTTTGTCCGAACCGCCCGAGCTGGCTGTTCTGGAAAACGAACTGAATATCCTGACCGGATCGGCGTTATGAAAAAATGGTATGACGAGGAATACGAATTTAAAATCGAGGTGACGGGTTTCCTGCGCGGCGACCGCACCGAACATTACTGCCGCAACGGCGAAGAGATCGGCGACGTCTACAAATGCGCCTACGGTTGTCCGGTCAATCAATGCGGGCAGGGGATTTGTTCCAAAATGATGACGGTTCTGTTTCCCGTTATGGAAGCGGTCAGAAGCGGCGGCGATTTGGAAAACATCGGCGGAGAGGGTAAACACGTAAAAACGATTGTCTGCCCCGACGGCTGCGTCGTTTTCAGGCTGACCGCCGAAAAAACGGGACATGAAAACTTTTTCAAAGGAAAATTCGCGGGCGGCTGAAAAGCCGCCTCTCTTTTTATTTGTACACGGGATCCATGCGCAAACGGACGCGGCGGTTGCGGCGCTGGTTGTGCGGGATCGGTTCGCCGTAAGCGTCCCTGTTCGGATAGCGCGGCTGAACGTCGGCAAGACCGACGGCGCGAAAACGCGTCGGGTCGATGCCGCTTTGAATCAAAAAACGCGTGACGGCGGACGCGCGGGCGGACGACAGTTCCCAGTTGGACGGGAATTGCGATGTCGCGATCGGGTTGTCGTCGGTGTGTCCCTGCACTTCAAACCTGAAAATGCGGTATCGCGGAGAATTCATCGTCGACGCCAGACGGCGCAAAACGGGGATCGCGGCGGGTTTCAGCTCCGCCGATCCGCTGTCGAAAAAGGCGTCGGTTTCCAAATCCAAAATCAAACCGATATGGTCGCTGCCCAGCGTCGCCGTCGAATCCATGCTGAGCGCGCGCAAATCGTCGTCCAGATCGGAACGCAGCAGCATGACGGGGCTGTCGGGCTGTTTGTCGGTAAATTCGCGCGCCATGCCCGTTCTGATCTGTTCAAACATGACCGTGTCCATTTTCGACGCCGCCAGCAACATCACGAAAAAGCACAGCAACAACGTCACGCAGTCGCCGTAAGTGCCTTGCCAGTCGTCGGTGTTGACCTCTTTTTTCTTCGGGGGCATGGGCATCGCGGAAATCCTTTCAGCGTTGCATGTCGCGGTCGATCAGGAAATGCTGGGACGGATCCAGAAAAGCGTTCAGCTTGTCTTGAATGTAGCGGGGGCTTTTGCGTTCCGCCAGCAGAACCAGACTTTCCGTCACCAGCAAATTGCGGAACAGCGTTTCGTCGTTTTTAGCCCCCAGCTTCACACCGATGGGCAGATAGATCAGACGGGCGGACATGACGCCGTAGAACGTCGTGATCAACGCCACCGCCATGCCCGAACCGATCGCGGCGGGATCCGCCCCCATGTTGCCCAGCATGACGACCAGCCCGATCAGCGTCCCCGCCATGCCGAACGCGGGCGCGTAAGCCCCGATGTTTGTCAGGATTTCCGACGGTTTTCCGTCGCGCTGATAGGCGCTGAAAGCGGATTCTTTCAAAATTTCGCGGATTTCCGTTCCCGTGTAGCCCGAAATCACCAGTTCGACGCCGTATTTCAAAAACGGGTCGTTTTCGCCGACGGTCGACATCGCGTCGTTTTCCAGCCCTTGCAGTCCGTTTTTCTGCGTGATGTACGCCCAGCGCACGAAACGTCCGACTTCGTCTTTATAGGGGATCGGGACGTCTTTTTTGAACGCGCCCAGCCATTTTTTGTTGGCGGTGTTGACGTCTTTGCCGGAATACGCCATCAGCATCGAGAAATACGGACCGATGATGACCAGCAGAAAGCTGTTCAAATCCCAAAACGACAACATATCGGGGGTCGCCAAGCGAATGGAGGTGAAAACGATCCCCCAGCCCAAAATAATCCCAACCAAAGCAGACATGCCGCATATCCTTAATGTAGTGAGAACCTTTCGCTATTTTTTAACCCGCCGTTTGACAAAAATCAACGGATAAAACCTCCGCCGGTCAAAATTTGAAACGGGCTTCCGATTTTTCTTTGATTTTTGCCCCGCGTCACGCTATAAAAGGCGCGGCGGCTTTTAACGCAGTCGAAAAGGAACAGAACCGTGGTCGCGCTTTTGAAAAACAACCAGAGTGCCGTTTTGAAAATCGATCCCGACGGAAAGATCGTCGCGGCGAATTCTTCGGTTCACCGCCTGTTCGGCTACGGCAACGACGAATTGATCGGCAAACGCGTCCAGACGGTTCTGCCCGACGGCGAACATTCCGCAGCGGCGTTCGGCGCTTTGGCGGCTTTGCGCGGGGAAGACGCGGCGAACAACACGGCGGAGGTCGTCGGATTGCGCAAGGACGACACGGAATTTCCCGTCGAAGTCGTCGCTACCCCGTGCGACGGCGGCGGGTGCGTCTGCCTGTTGCGCGACATATCCAAACGCCAAATGTCGGAAAGCATGGATTCCGCTTTGCACGCGACTTTGCGCCGCGTCCTGCGCGGGCAGACGCCGGAACGGTTTTGCGCTTTCCTGTGCGAAAAAATCGTCGAAATGCTCGGCTGTCCGCTGGTCTGGATCGGGAAAAAGGAAAAAAACGGCGCGGTCGACGTGTGCGCCGTGGCGGGAAAATCGTCCGCCGGCTTTCCGCAAAAGCCCATTCGCTGGGACGATTTGACGGAAAAATTCGGTCCGACGGGACAGGCGATCCGCACCAAAAGGACTTGCGTCGTCGAACTGGCGGACGATAAAACCATCGACGCCGACGGACGCGAACACACCCGCCAGATCGTCACTTTCCCACTGGTGACGCACGACGGCGTCGACGGCGTTTTGGAAATCCATTCGGGGCTGGGCAGACTGGACAACGCGGTGATTCAGCGGCTGGAAACCTTTTCCCTGCGCGTCGCCATGGCGATGCAGTTCGCCGTCGACCAGCAAAGCCTGCGGTTGCAGCGCGCGGCGCTGGAAATGTCGCCGAACGCTTTCGTCATCACGGACGAACGGGGCGTCGCGCTGTGGGTGAACAACGCCTTTTGCTCGCAAAGCGGCTACCGGCGCGAAGAAGTGCTGGAACACAAGCTGGTGCATCAGCGCACCGGACAGCAGAACGAAGCGTTTTACAAGGAAATGTGGAACGTCCTGCGCACGGGGCAGTGCTGGCACGGTGAAATCGTCGAACGCCACAAATCGGGATCGCTGTACACCGTCGACGAACGCATTTCGCCGATTTTGGATGCGGACGGAAACCTGACGTACTGCGTGATCGTGCGCGACGACGTGACGAAACGCAAAAACGCCGAAGGGCAAATTTTGCATCTGGCGAATTACGACCAGCTGACGGGGTTGCCGAACCGCCGTTTGTTCCACGACCAGTTGCGCCAGATTTTGAAACGGTCGGCGGCGCGCAAGAAAAAAGTCGCCGTCCTGTTCGCGGATTTGGCGAACTTCAACCGCATCAACGACACTTTGGGACACGCGGCGGGGGACGATTTGCTGAAAATCGTCGCCGAACGTCTGTTGAAACAGGCGTCGGTCAAAGGGTTCGTCGCCCGCATCGGCGGGGACGAATTCACGATGGTGATCGAAGACATTCCCAACACCGAAACGGCGGCGATGAACGCGCGGGCAATGATCGAAACCGTGCTGGCGCCGATCTTTTTGGGCGGAACGGAAGTCAACGTCGGCGCGAACGTCGGCATTTCGATTTTTCCCGACGACGACACCGATCCGGACAAGCTGGTGAACTACGCCGACATGGCTTTGCGCACCGCCGCCAATTCCGCGCCGAACAGCTATTTCTTCTTTTCGCAGGAAATGAACGACGAAACAGAGGATCGTCTGGCTTTGGAACGCGATTTGCGCAAGGCGCTGGTTCAAAACGAATTCGCGCTTTACTTCCAGCCTCAGCTGAACGTCCATACCGGAAAAATCAACGCGGCGGAGGCTTTGGTTCGCTGGATCCACCCGACGCGCGGCATCGTGTCGCCCGTGCGCTTTATCCCGATCGCCGAAGACACGGGGCTGATCATTCCTCTGGGCGACTGGATTTTGAAAGAAGCTCTGCGCCACCTGAAACAATGGGACGAAATGGGATTGCCGAAAATTTCGATCGCGGTCAATCTGTCCGCCATTCAGTTCCAGCAGGAGGATTTAGCCGGGACGATTGAAAAAATCCTGTCCGACAGCGGCGTTTCGCCCGACCGTCTGGAATTGGAACTGACCGAAAGCGTCGTCATGCAGGACGCGCGCAAAGCCGATAATATTCTGTCGCGCCTGTCCCGCGTTGGCATCAAGCTGGCGATCGACGATTTCGGGACGGGCTATTCGTCGCTGAGCTATCTGAAACGCTTTGCCGTCGACCGTCTGAAAATCGACCAGTCGTTCGTGCGCGACATGACGCACAACTACGACGACGCGGAAATCGCCCAAGCCATCATCAATCTGGGGCATACCTTGGGACTGGAAATCGTGTCCGAAGGCGTCGAAACCAAAGAACAGCTGGAATTGCTGAAAAAGCAGGGGTGCGACATCATTCAGGGCTATTACGTCAGCCGTCCGATGCCCGCCGCCGACATTCCCGATTTTTTGCGAAACGAACGCGAATTTTAATTTTTTCAAAGAGGTAACGCTATGAAAACGTCCTTTGCCGTTTTGTCTTTGTTGCTGTCGGTTCAATCGGCTTTCGCCGCGGAAACGATCAATCTGCCCGCGCCGCGGACGACAGGCGGCATGCCGCTGATGGACGCTTTGAGCGCGCGCAAATCGACGCGGTCTTTCGCCGACAAACCGATCGAACCGCAGGTCTTGGCGGATATGCTGTGGGCGGCGTTCGGCGTCAACCGTCCGGACGGCAAACGCACCGCGCCGACCGCGATGAACCGGCAGGATATGGACGTCTACGTTTTGAACAAGGACGGCGCGTTTTTGTACGACGCCGCGAAAAACGTTCTGCTTCCCGTTTCGGACAAGGACTTGCGGGACGTCAACGCCCAGCCGTTTGCGAAAAAAGCGCCCGTGACGCTGCTGTATGCGGCAAAAGACGGCAAATTCGCCGGAATGCACGCGGGATCGCTGTACCAGAACGTCGGCTTGTTCTGCGCTTCCGCCGGTCTGAACAACGTCGTCCGCGGCGGCAAAGACAACGAAGAGATGACAAAGGCGCTGAACCTGCCCGACGGCAAGCGCGTCATCGTGTCGCAGGTCGTCGGCTATCCCGAATGATCACAGGGGCAGGGACAGGCACGTAAAGCCGTCCGCCGTTTCCACGTCCGCGTCAACGGTAAATCCGTTTTGTTCGAAGAACTTCCGCGCGGCGGCGTCGGTTTCAACCGTGACCGCCAATTCGCCGTACCCGTCGTTTCCGGCGCGATCGCGGGCGTCGTCCAGCAGCGCTTTGCCCAGCCCTTTGCCGCGCGCACTTTCGGCAACGACGATGTTCAGGATTTCGACCGAACCGTCTTTCATATCCCGCAGAACATAGGCGCCGACGACGTTTTCACCGTCAAAAGCGGCGAAACAATGCCCTTTGTTCAGGCTTTTTTCGATTTTTTTAACGTCGGACTGTCCCTTTAACAGCAGACCGATCGGGTAATTTTGGAAAATTTCCTTGATTTCAAAGGCGTTCATACCGATTTCCTTTCAAAAGCGATAAAAAGAAAATACAATGTTTCAAAACAGATTCATAGGTGAAAAATGAAACCGTATCAACAAGGCGCGATAGATTACTTTTGCGGCGCGAACGCCGTCATCAACGCGTTTCGTCACGCCGCGCGGGGCAGGGCGGAGTTGTCGTACACCGACGGGGGCGCATTTTATCAATACTTAATCAAACGTTTGATTAAATTCAACCGGTTTGAAGAAGTCCTGTGCCGAGGAACGGATGCGGAATTGCTGGAAAAATTGCTGAAAAAAGCCGACGGATACGTCCGGCGCAAATACGGATTGAAAATCGTTTTTTCCGCGCCGTATGCCGACACGGACAATGACGTTTTGACGGCAGTTGACGAAATCGGAAAATTTTTAAAACAGGACGACACGGCGTAGCTGCTGCGTATGAATAACAAGGCTTTGGGCGATCACTGGTCTGTCGCGACAACCGTTTATTCCAACGGCAAAGTCGCCCTGTTCGACAGTTACGGCGCAAAATCGTTCGACGCGAACAAAGCCGTTTGGACGCCGCCCGTCAAAGAAAAAGACAGGACGCCCGATAATCCGTCGGGAATGCCGATCCCGTCCCGCGGCAAGACGATGTTGTTGAAAGAGGGACAGTTCCTGATCGCCGTGTCGCCGGCGTGATAAAAAAAATCTTGCTATTTGAGCGGATAAAAACGTATCCTGATTATACGCGCGCGAATGAACGTTTGCGCGTCAGTGCCTGAAAAAGAGGCGCGGAGCCTTAGAACAGCTCTTTGTCAAACCGACGTAGTGATACTGCGCCGTAACCGCTTGGCAAACAAGCGGAA
>ERZ808245.788-NODE-788-length-14504-cov-3.316977_pt1 | contig 14504 bp, 15 predicted proteins | sample MGYA00521243_ERZ808245 | MGnify/ENA primary metagenome ERZ808245 (study PRJEB31516, sample SAMN03275576) | gut metagenome | biome: mammalia-associated habitat; material: feces | host: Papio cynocephalus | place: Kenya | collected 2012-07-07 ... | reverse complement strand
TCCCTTAGTACAAGTATTATACCATACTTGTCTAACAAATGGGGTGCAGTTCATTTCGGCACGGGCGCGGTTTTTAATCCTCTATCATCGGTTTGAAGCCGTTTCCTGTAATTTCGCTCGTTTCGAGCACGATCAGAAACGCCTGAGGATCCACCTCACTGACGATTTTTTTCAGGCGGTGGTATTCCGTATTACGAACCGCAATCATAAGCACTTTCTTTGCTTCATGGCTGTAAGTGCCTTCCGCGTTCAGATACGTAGCGCCGCGTCCCAATTCGTGCAGAATCCGCGGCACAATGGCTTCGCTTCGATCCGAAATGACCAACACAGTTTTGCCTTTTTCACCGCCGTAGATGATCGCATCCATGGTCTTGGTCGCGGCAAACATTGAAATCAGTGCAAAAAGCGCCGATTCCAGGTTTCCGTACACCAGCACCGATGACAGCACAACCGTCAGATCCACCAGAAACAGCAGTTTTCCGGTTGAAAAATACGGAAATCGGATTTTCAGCATTGTGGTGATGATGTCGGTGCCGCCGGTAGTATACCCGCGGGAAAAGACCAATCCCAAGCCTGCGCCCGACAGCACGCCGCCGAACACCGACGCAAGAATCCGCGCATTATCGCCGCCCGTATAGGTCGGAAGCCACACCACCACATAGTCGGTCATCACCGTGAACAGGGCAATCGCCGTCAGCGTTTTGTAGAAAAAGGACTTTCCGATGAACTTCCACGCAAGCAGCAAAAGCGGAATATTGATGAGAAACGTGGTCAGACCGATATGCGCGCCGAAAAGGTAGTTAAGCATAGTGGCAATACCGGTCACTCCTCCGGGCGCAATATTATGCGGTGCCGTGAAGCAATGCACCCCTATTGCATACACAAGGGTACCCACAGTCACGATTGCCATATCCCAGATAACATCTTTACTGATCTTCGGTTTTTTCATGCGTCAAATCTCCTTTGACTACATTCGTCGCCACGGAAAACAGTTCGCGGATGCGTGCTTCCTGCTTTGTCAGGTACAAAAATCCGAACAAGGCTTCCAGTCCCGTTGCTTTCCGGTACTGGGCGGCATCGGCGTGTTTCGGAACCTTACTGGAGGTGCTGTTTCTTCCGCGTTTATACACGCTTTCTTCTTCCTCTGTAAGCATCGGCAAAATCGCATCCACGCCTTTTGCCTGCGCTTCGGCGCACACGAAATGCACCGACGTTTTATGCAGCATGAATGCCGACATTGCCCCGTTGTCCATCACCACCATCGTGCGCACCAGCAGTTCGTACACCACATCGCCGATATACGCCAGCGTGACGGGGTTAAGCAATTTGGGATTCTGCACGGTTTCCTCTTTCGTGACCGTAGGCACTCCCTCCTCATCGCACATAATCAAAATCAAAGTCCAGAATCCGCACAGTGTCTCCCTCGCGGATTCCCATCTCCTCCAGGCGGTCAATGATGCCGCTGGAACGCAGCACACGCTGGAAGAATTGCAGCGACTCATAGTCGTCCGGATCGACATTGCCGAACGTGGACGCCATCCAGTCGCCTTCGACCACGTACACGCCGTCGTCATCGACCGTGACGGTGAACTCGCGTTTGGAGGTTACCTCCGTTTCCGGAGCCGCTTCGGGTTCATAAATTTTGATCGGCGGCAGTTTGTCCAGCTCCCGTGCAATGACATTGACAATTTCCTGTGTTCCCTGGGCAGTTGCCGCCGTCATTTTTTCAAAATCATAACCTTTTTCACGGACAAACCGTTCAAAGTCCGCAATCTGTTCTTCGGTCGCCAGGTCGCATTTATTTGCCACCACAATCTGCGGACGTTCGGAAAGTTCTTCGTTGAAATTCTTCAGTTCGCGATTGATGGCTTCAAAATCTTCTTTCGGATCGCGCCCCTCGCTTCCCGAAACATCCACGATATGCACAATCAAACGACAGCGCTCCACATGGCGCAAAAACTCGTGTCCGAGTCCGATGCCTTCGCTGGCGCCCTCGATCAATCCCGGAATATCGGCAACCACAAACGATTTTTCTTCTGCCACGCGCACCACGCCGAGCACCGGCGTCAGGGTGGTGAAGTGATAGTTGGCGATTTTCGGCTTTGCGTCGCTGATGACCGAAATAAAGGTGGATTTTCCCACATTCGGGAAGCCGACCAATCCGACATCCGCCAGCAGCTTCAGTTCCAGCACCACTTCAAACTTCTCGCCGGGAAGTCCCGGTTTGGCAAAACGCGGAATCTGGCGAGTAGCGGTGGCAAAATGCGTATTGCCCCAGCCGCCCTTTCCGCCGCGGGCAATGATTGCCGGCTCGTCTCCCGAAAGATCCGCCAGCACGCGTCCGCTCTCCGCTTCACGCACCACGGTTCCCTTCGGCACACGGATGACCAGGTCTTCTCCCTTTTTTCCACTGCAGCGCTTGCCGCCACCGGGTTCTCCGGGTTTTGCCGCGTAGTTTTTCTTATACTTGAAATCGATCAAAGTGGAAATGTTCGTATCCGCCTGCATCACGATATTTCCACCGCAGCCGCCGTCTCCGCCGTCGGGACCGCCCGCCGCGACATATTTTTCACGGTGAAAAGACACGGCGCCGTTTCCGCCGTCACCCGCTTTTACCGCGATTCTTACTTTATCCACAAACATTCGGTTTTCCCCCGCTTTCAGTATCTGCTCAAAGTCAAAAAAAATCCCGAGGTACCTCGGGATTTTTCTTCTTATTCAGCGGTTACGATGTGTACCTTCTTGCGATCACGACCGAAACGCTCGAATTTGACCTTTCCGCTCGCTAAGGCAAACAGGGTATCGTCGGATCCGCGTCCTACGTTTTCACCCGGATGGATGTGCGTACCACGCTGACGAACCAAAATGTTGCCAGCCAGAACGAACTGTCCGTCTGCACGCTTTACTCCAAGTCTCTTGGACTCGGAATCACGACCGTTCTTCGTGGAACCCATTCCTTTTTTATGCGCGAAGAACTGCATACTGATTCTGATCATTACCGTTACACCTCCGATATTCTTATCGTTATGTTTTTCTCGAAATCTTCCGCCAACAACTGCAATTGCATATGCAGTGCGGCAATGAGTCTGCTCGCTTCGGGGCTTTTCTCGGCAACGCGAACCGCGATGCGGTTCTCGTCCACCTGCACATCAGCGGGAATCAGAAACGTCTCGGTCATCGCATTGGCAATCGTCTGCACCGCGGAAGAAACCGCCGCGCAGCAAATGTCCATGCCGTATTCGTCATATCCGGCGTGACCTTTGACCTCAAATCCCGTATAAGCACCGCTGTGCTTTTCAAACACTGCCCGAATCATTACGCGTTGATAGACTGAATCTGTACCTGCGTATAGGGCTGTCTATGTCCCTTTTTGGTCTTGGAATCCTTTTTGGATCTGTACTTGAAGACCACAATCTTCTTTCCTTTTCCGTTCTTGAGGACCTTTGCGCTTACCTTAGCGCCCGCGACAGTCGGCTCTCCGACAACGATTCCGTCGTCTTTACCGACAACCATGACCTTGTCGAAATCGACCGTGTCGTCTGCTTTCACATCGAGCTTCTCGATGAAAACGACATCGCCTTCTTCCACACGGTACTGCTTGCCGCCCGTTTCGATTACTGCGTACATTTCCGGCACCTGCCTTACTTATAAAACTCGCTGTCGCAAGGCGGAGTTCCCCCGCTTTCTGAGCCTTGCACATGCGGCAACTAAAATCATAGCACATTTTCTTACAAATGTCAAACTTTTTTTCGGGAAAACGCCGATTTTGCGCGAAAAATTTTCATTTTTCCGAAAACCGCCGTCCGATCAATGCTGATGACGGATCAAGCCGCACGCTTTGGAGACTTCCATCACGACCAGCGGCACTAAAATCAGTCCCAGACCGATCAGATAAAGTTTCCACGGAAGAACGACCAATCCGAACGCCACGCCGACCGGTGTGAACAGCACAGCGGCAACCAGCAGAAGCGACAGCAGTGCGGCGCGGTTGAGATGCGCATTCGTGAAAACGCCGATTTTGAAGAGCGAATGTTCCGAACGCATATTATACGCCTGCACAATTTGCGACAGCGACAGCACCATGAACGCCAAAGTCTGACCGCCCGACTCTCCGACCGCCGCGGCGCCGATGGCATATGCCGCCAGTGACAATAAGCCGAACATGACGCCCTGCAAAACAATCCGAAGTCCCAGTCCGTGTGCGAAAATTCCTTCGCTCTTCGGCTTCGGTTTATGCTCCATGACATCCGCTTCCACCGCCTCTCTGCCCAGGGCAATGGCAGGAAAACTGTCTGTCACGAGGTTAATCCACAAAAGCTGCATGGACAAAAGCGGGGTTTTATGCCACAGGAGCATCGCCGTAAACACGGTGATGACCTCGCCGATATTCGTTCCCAGAAGGAAACCGACCACCTTGCGGATATTGGCGTAAATACCGCGCCCTTCGCGCACCGCATCCACAATCGTGGCAAAATTGTCGTCGGTCAGCGTCATATCTGCCGCGCCCTTTGCCACGTCCGTTCCCGTTATCCCCATGGCACAGCCGATATCGGCGGCTTTCAGTGCGGGCGCGTCGTTCACGCCGTCGCCCGTCATGGAAACCACTTGTCCCTTCCGCTGCCATGCCTTGACAATGCGAATCTTATTTTCCGGAGAAACACGGGCATACACTGCCGTATGTTCCACCGCTTCGTCCAGCTCCGCGTCGGTCATGGCGTCAAGCTCCGTTCCGGTCATTGCCCGATCGCCGTCCTGCAGGATTCCCAGTTCCCGCGCGATTGCCGAAGCAGTGACCACGTGATCGCCCGTAATCATCACCGGTTTGATCCCCGCGCGGCGGCAGGTGGCAACTGCTGCTTTCGCTTCGGGACGCGGCGGATCGATCATGCCGAGCAGTCCGAGAAAGGTCAGGTTGCTTTCCAGTTCCTCCACCGTCGGTTCCGCAGGAAGGGTATCGATCTCTTTATAAGCAACTGCCAGCACGCGCAGTGCGTCGGCACTCATTTCTTCTGTGATGCGGCGCGCCGTCTCCAGGTCGCCCGACGTACAGCACGGTGCGGTTGTATCGAAGCCGCCTTTGACGAGAACCACGATTTTCCCGTCAATTTTATGCACCACACTCATGCGTTTTCTGTCGGAATCAAACGGCAGTTCACACAGGCGCGGATATTTTTCAAACAGCTCATCCTTCGGAAATCCCGCATGGTATGCCGCCAGCACGATCGCCGTTTCGGTCGGGTCGCCGATATGCTGTGCCGTCCCGTCACGGAACACTACCGAGGCGTCCGAGGCAAGGGTACCGTAGCACAGCAGTTTTTTCACCGCGTCGGAATTGTCCGCGCCGATTGCCTCCGTCTGCGCGCATCCGTCCACATATGCCTTCACGACCGTCATACGGTTTTGCGTCAGGGTACCGGTCTTGTCCGAGCAAATCACGGACGCGCTCCCCAATGTTTCCACAGCGGGAAGGCGGCGGATCAGCGCATTTTTCTTCACCATGCGCTGCACGCCGACCGAAAGCACAATCGTCACAATGACCGGCAAGCCTTCCGGAATGGCAGACACCGCCAGCGACACCGACGTCATAAAGATTTCCATGACTCCGATTCCGCTCGACAAGCCGACTACAAAAATCACCGCACACGCCGCCAATGCCATAATGCCGAGATATTTTCCCATCTGTGCAAGTTTCTGCTGAAGCGGCGTCTGCGTGTCGGTTTCCGCATCCAAAAGACCGGCAATTTTTCCCATTTCGGTATCCATTCCGGTCGCCGTCACCACAGCGGTGGCGGTTCCGTAGGTGATACTGCATCCGGAAAAGACCATGTTTTTCCGATCACCGAGCGGCGCCTCAGACGGCACCTGTGCCTTGGCATCCTTTTCCGACGGCACCGATTCGCCCGTCAATGCCGATTCTTCGCTTTTAAGTCCCGCGCTCTCCAAAAGGCGTGCATCGGCGGGAACAAAGTCGCCCGCTTCCAGCAAAATGATGTCTCCCGGAACCAGCGTCGCGGCATCCACGATGGCTTCCGTTCCGTCACGCAGCACGCGGGCGTGCGGAGCGCTCATATTTTTCAGCGCATCCAGCGCCTTTTCCGCACGGCTTTCCTGCATCACGCCCATCAGTGCATTCAGCACCACAATCAGCAGAATCAGCGAAGGTTCAAAAAATCCCTTGGGGTCGCCTTCGGTGCAGGCAACCGCAAAAGACACCACCGCCGCCGCGATCAGAATCAGGATCATGACATCCTTGAACTGATCGAGAAAACGCTGCCAATTCGTCTTTTTCTTTTTGGCGCGCAGTTTGTTTTCTCCGTATTGTTTCAAACGCCGCCGAACCTCTTCCTCCGGCAGTCCCTTGATAGAATCCGTGGCTAATTCTTTGACCGCTTCGTCGCAGGTCAAGTCATGAAACTTCATGTCGATTCCCCTTTCAGAGTTTTCTTGATTTTACCATATTTCGGCACAGATGGCAAGAAAAATCTTGACAAATATTTTTCGTGTGTTGTATTTTAACCAAGGAGGCGTTTCCATGAAAATTCAATACCTCGGCACTGCCGCTGCAGAGGGATTTCCCGCGTTGTTCTGTTCCTGTGAAAATTGCAAAAAAGCATCTCCGGCTCGGCGGACGAAACATCCGCACCCGCAGTCAGGCACTGATTGACGACCGTATTCTGATCGACTTTCCCGCATACACCTATACACACTTTCTTCGTTTTTCCGTTCCCATGTGTGAGAACCTGTCTGATCACGCACGCTCATACCGATCATCTGTATCCCGACGATTTTTTCATGCGCCTTCCCGGCTTCAGCCATGCAAAAGCGGGCGACCCGCTGAAAATTTATCTTGCCGCCGGAGGAAAAGCATACACCGACCGACGGCTTGCGGATCTGGGGCTTACCTCGGACGATTATCTGAAAACCGTCGAAATTCATCCGGGCGTTTCCTTTGATGCCGAAGGGTACCGGATTCTTCCCGTCCGCGCAAGTCACGCGCCGGATTCTGACCCGCCTCTGTTTGTTATCGAAAAGGACGGCAAGTCTCTGTTCTACGCCAACGACACCGGCGAGCTGAGCGAAGAAAGCATGAAAACACTGAAAGCCATCGGGCATCCGCTCGACGTAATTTCCTTGGACTGCACCTTCGGATGCAGCGACGATCCCTATCCCTTTCACCTTTCGTTCGACCGCTGCAAAGCCGTTCGGGAACTTTTCAAATCCGAAGGCATTGCCGATGAACACACGGTTTTTGTGTTGAATCATTTCACCCACAACGGCAAGGAAGTGGTATATGACGAATTTGAACCGATCGCCCGTGCAAGCGGATTTTTGACCGCTTACGACGGCATGATTCTTGATTTTTAAGCTTGAAAATAACGCCGGCGCTTTTTTTCAAAAAAGCGCCGGCGTTATTTTATGCTTTTTCCGACAAAGCGCGATACAGCGCCTCTGCGTCCGAAACGATCTGCGTCGCCCCGTTTTCCCACAGAAATTCGCGGTCGCGGAATCCCCAATCCACCGAAATGCACGGCATTCCCGCGTTTTTCGCCGTGGCAATATCCACGTCGCTGTCGCCGACATACACCGCCGCCTCGCGCGGGACGGAAAGTTCCTTCAGCACCTCGTTGACCGAATCGGGAGACGGTTTTTTGCGCACGCCGTCGCGCGCACCCACCGCGCAGTCAAGCAAGCCGTCGAAATACTGTTTGCTGAGCGACTGCACCGCATAATCCGATTTATTGGACACCACCGCCGTGCGCACTCCTTCGGCACGAAGACGTTTCAGCAAATCCTCAATGCCCGGATACGCGTGCGTATGATCTGCACAATGCACGGCGTAATACTCGTTGAAGCACGCAAACACTTCGTCAATCTGTTCGGCAGTTGCCGTGGCGGGAACGCCGCGTTCCACCAATTTGCGGATGCCGTTTCCGACAAATCGGCGCACTTCGTCTAACGTGCGCGGCGCAAAGCCGTTTTTCTTCAGTGAAAAATTCAGGCTGTTTTTCAAATCCTCCAGTGTTTCCAGAATCGTGCCGTCCATGTCAAAAATGACCAGTTGTACCTTCATTTTTCGTCTCCTTACATCAATTGTGCAAACACCGAAGCGCCGATGACCGTCAACAATCCGGACACGGCAATGGACAGTCCGCTCATCGCACCTTCCACTTCGCCCATTTCCATGGCTTTCGCTGTTCCCATCGCGTGCGCCGAGGTTCCGATCGCCACCCCTTTGGCAATCGGCTCGGTGATGCGAAACAGACGGCAGATTGCCGGTGCCGCCATATTTCCGAGGATTCCCGTCAGAATAATCACTGCCACCGTCAGCGTCACCTGTCCGCCCAGTTCTTCCGAAACGCCCATGCCGATTGCCGTGGTGATGGATTTCGGCAAAAAGGTGACATATTCTTCATGCGACAGCGCAAACAGCACGCTCAGCCCCAATACGCTCAGAAGCGTTGTCAGCACGCCGGAAACGATTCCCGCCATGACCGCTTTCCAGTTCTTTTTCAGCAGATCCAGCTTTTCGTACAGCGGAACCGCAAGGCAGACCGTCGCGGGAGTGAGCAGCCAGCTCAGATACTTTGCGCTCTCATAGTAGATCGAATAATCGATTCGCGTGACCGCCAGAAACACGATTGTAACCGCAATGGCAATCAGCAGCGGATTGAAAATTGCCCATTTCAATTTCTTTTTCAGCACCGTACCCAGTCCGTAGGACAGCAGGCTGACTGCGACACCGAAATACGCCGAATGTTCAAACAGTTCCATGATCTTTTCTCCTTTTCTTTTCCAAACGAAGCACCGCCTGCGTCACCAGTCCCGACACCGCCATAACAATCACGGTCGTGACCGCCATAATCACCGCATACGCCACCAGATTTCTGCGGATTATCCCCCAGCTGTCCAACAGTCCCACTGCTGCGGGAATGAACATCAGCGGCATAATCTCGATCAGAAAATGCGACGTTTCCTTGACATCCTGTACGCGGATGATCTTGGTACAAAGGCAGAAGAGCATCAGCAGCAGCCCGTAAATACTGGCGGGAACGGGAAGCGGGATCAGAAAATTGCAAAGCTCGCCCAAAAAGGATATAATCAGAATAATTCCAAATTGTTTGATATATTTCATACTATTCTCCTCATCATCGATCTTTTTATTATATCACCGAAGCTGTTTTGTGTCAACAATCGACCGTATGTGCATTTTCGTGTCACAGACGTTTTGTATTTTCTACCGAAGGTAGAGGCAAAATTCCGCGCTTTTTTTGCGAAATTGCCCATTTTCCTGTATACTATTCATAAACTCTGTCGGAAAAGGAGAGGAGCCTATGAACGATTTTAATTTTGGCAATTATCTTTGTGCGCTGCGCACCGAAAGCGGACTGTCGCAAAAAGAACTTGCCGCAAAGCTCGGTGTGAGCGACAAAGCGGTGTCCAAGTGGGAGAACGGTCGTTCAAAGCCGCGAAACGATGCCCTGCTTACCATTGCTACGCTTTTCGGCATCAGCACCGACGAACTGATCACCGGCGGAAAGCGCGCGCCCCGGACGGACAGTGCCATTGCTCATTCTCCGGCGATGGCGAAATATGTTCCCGACACAAAGATAGATGAGAGGACCACAAACATGAATTTTATCCCATCAGACAGCAAACCGAATTTTGACTACATGTGCACATGGGAACTTCAGGAAGTTACCGCAAAAAAGCTCGGTCTTGCCTCCGGCGACTGCTGTGCCGACCAGCGTGATGTGCTTACCGACGAACTGCTGTTTGCCAATGAACGTTATTATCATCCCTATGCCCGCGAGTACCGCGCGGGGTTGTATCTGCTTCTGGACGACGGCTGGGACGTGCCGTTCGGCAGCCGCAACCGCAAGGATGTCAAGCGTCTTTTCGGCACCTGTGACCCCGATCCGAAAAAATTCCCGAACTACGGAAACACCCCTGTGGAGCGTCTGGAAACGCTCAACCGCAAAGCAAAAGAGTTGGGCTATGCCGGAATCGGACTCTGGATTGCCACCGAAACCGGAGGCAATGAAACCGGCGACCTCGGCGTCGGAAAAGAAGCCCGTGACTATTGGGCAGAGCGCGCCCGCTGGTGTGAAAGCGCCGGTGTGCGGTACTGGAAGATCGACTGGGGCGCCCACGAGGACCCCGACTACCGTCGGATGATGACCGAAGTTCTGCACGAAAACGCCCCGCACATTCTCGTGGAACACGCCGTCTGCCAGGGACCGTACTCCCGGATGGGAAGCGTTGAATTCCGCACTTCACGGACGGAAAGGATTCTTCCCGTATCCGACGTGTTCCGCCTGTATGACGTTGCTCCGCCCTTCAAGGATTCCTCCATGCTTATGCGCGCCAATGAAGCGCTTACGGCTTCGGTGGGAATGAAACCGTTCGATCACACCCTCGGTATTCTCAATGCGGAAACCTGCGCCTCAATCTGCGCGGCGTTCGGCTGTGCACTCGGCATTATGGGCGGAAACACCAAGGATTCTTCCGACGCGGCGTGTCTGCGTTGGCACCGACTGGCGCCGCCGTTTTCGGTTTATGAAGCCGACTATAAAAAGAGTGACGAGCTTCTGAACGATTCGTTCTTCTTTGACCGCAATCCCGCCTGGTGGATTCACGTCAAGGGACAGCGGTATGAGGAAACCGCACCCGCGGTGATGGCGCATGGCTGCGAGCTGCCGCAGGTCACTCCGATCGGCGACGTGACCCCGTTTGTGGTTGCTTCAAGAAATCCCAAAACCGCCGTTTATTCGATTGCCACACTCAAGCGCACGATCAACCCGAACAAAGACATCATTGCTTCGGCGGACATTGTTTTCAAAGTCGGCGGGTTTGACGCACCGATCGGCGTGTTCGGTTATTATCACAGTCTGACGCTGGTGTTTGACGAACCGATCGGAAATGCCCGCATTTTCGTCCAGGATCTTATGTCGGACGAAGCAAAGGACGTGACGGAAAAATGCCGCATCGACGGCTGCCGTATCACCTTTGACGGTGACAATATGCGCATTTTCGGCACCGAATCACGCGCTGACGACGACAAGGCAGACCCGTCGTTTTTGGTGAAAATCGTGAAATAAGTGTACAAGCCGCCGCATTGATCGGCGGCTTGTCTTTTGTCCTTTTTGAAAAAGAAAACGGAAAACTTATGCTTGACATCCGCACCAAATGCATGGTATAATTCAATTGTAATAACGACTTTTTGGAACTGACGGATAAGTGGAGCACCACATGAACCAAAAAGCCTGAACAGCCGACCGTCTGGGCATACTTATTCATTTCGGATAAGTATGCCCTTTTTCAATTTCGGAGGGATACGATGAAAAAAATTGCCTTGATCATGGGAAGCGACAGCGATCTTCCGATCGCGAAAAAAGCGGCGGACACCCTGTCCGCCTTCGGCGTGCCGTTTGAAGTACACGTCTTTTCGGCTCACCGCACGCCTGAGGAAGCCGCCCGTTTCAGCAAAAGTGCGCGTGAAAACGGGTTCGGCGTTCTCATCGCCGTCGCCGGTATGGCGGCGCATCTTGCCGGTGCCATTGCCGCAAACACCACACTCCCGGTGATCGGAATTCCCGTGAATTCCGGACAGCTCGGCGGCATGGACGCCCTGCTTTCCACCGTGCAGATGCCCTCGGGCATTCCCGTTGCCGCCGTCGCCGTGGACGGTGCGGTAAACGCCGCGCTGCTGGGTATCGAAATGCTGAGCATCTGCGACGGCTCTCTCGCCGAAAAGCTGGATCAAAAGCGCAGAACGGACGCAGAAAAAGTCCTTGAAAAAGATACTGCCATCACAAAACAGTTTCATTAACAGTTTCATTAACGGAGGAATTCAACATGGAAAAAACCGCACAGCTTTACGAAGGCAAAGCAAAAAAGGTATACGCCACCGACGATCCTTCCCTCGTCATCGTCTCCTACAAAGACGACGCCACCGCGCTGGACGGTCTGAAAAAAGGCACCATCAGCGGCAAGGGCGCAATCAACAACAGAATGTCGAACTTTCTTTGCCGTCTGCTTGAAAGCCACGGCATTCCCACCCATTTTGTCGAAGAACTCAACGACCGGGAAACCGTTGTGAAAAAGGTTTCCATTGTACCGTTGGAGGTCATCATCCGCAACATTTCCGCCGGTTCTTTTGCCAAGCGTTACGGTGTGGAGGAGGGCATTGCGTTTGCCGAACCTACAATTGAATTTTCCTATAAAAACGACAGTCTGCACGATCCGTTGATCAACTCGTATCACGCACTGGCGCTGGGACTTGCCACAAAGAAAGAAATCGAAGAAATCAAAGCCATGGCGTTTCAGATCAACGACATTCTGAAAGAATATTTCCTTTCCCTGAAAGTGAAGCTCGTGGATTTCAAACTTGAATTCGGAAGACTGAGTGACGGTACGATCGTGCTCGCGGACGAGATTTCGCCCGACACCTGCCGCTTCTGGGACGCCGACACCAACGAAAAGTTGGACAAGGATCGTTTCCGCCGCGACATGGGCGGCGTGGAGGACGCGTACAACGAAATGATGAAACGGGTTTTCGGCAACTGACATTCGGAGGCTTTGATGAGTAATTTGAGAGAAGAATGCGGGGTATTCGGCGTATATTCCACAGAGACCAACGACATCGCCGGCACGACCTATTACGGACTTTTTGCCCTTCAGCACCGCGGTCAGGAATCCTGCGGAATTGTGGTGAACGACGACGGTGTATTCACGGGTTACAAGGACACGGGGCTTGTGAACGACGTTTTTACCCCCGAAATCATCCGTCGTCTCGGAGAAGGAAACATTGCGGTGGGTCATGTGCGTTACGGCACCACGGGTTCCAACGACCGCAGCAACGCGCAGCCGATTGTGGTCAATCATATCAAAGGAAAAATGGCGCTTGCGCACAACGGCAACCTGATCAATTCAGGCGAGCTTCGCCGCGAGCTGGAGCTTGAGGGCTCCATTTTTCACACCACCAGCGACACCGAAGTGATCTCCTACATTATCACCAAAGAGCGGCTGACGGCGCCTTCCATCGAGCAGGCGGTCAACGCCGCCATGAACCGCATCCGGGGAGCGTACTCCCTGGTCATTATGTCCCCTTCCAAGCTCATTGCGGTGCGCGATGAAAACGGATTTCGCCCGCTGTGCTACGGAAAGACTCCCGACGGAAGATACATTGTAGCTTCCGAAAGCTGCGCGCTTGACGCGGTCGGTGCGGAATTTGTCCGCGATGTCAAGCCGGGAGAAATCGTGATTTTCGACAAAAACGGCGTGAGAACCATCGAAGATCACTGCCGAAAAGTGCCCTGCTCCCTCTGCGTGTTTGAATACATTTATTTTGCCCGTCCCGATTCGGTCATCGACGGGTCTTCCGTACACACCACAAGGCAGCGGGCAGGAGCTTTTCTGGCACTTGAACACCCCGTACAGGCGGATGTGGTCATCGGTGTTCCGGATTCCGGTCTCGACGCGGCACTCGGCTATGCCAAACAATCGGGAATCCCCTACGAAATCGGATTTATCAAAAACAAATACATCGGCAGAACCTTCATTGCCCCCGGGCAGAAAAGCCGCGAGGACAAGGTGAAAATCAAGCTCAATCCGATTGCCTCTGTGGTGAAAGGAAAGCGCGTGGTGATGATTGACGATTCCATCGTGCGCGGCACCACCAGCGCCAGAATCGCCAAGCTCCTGCGGGACGCGGGCGCCACAGAAATTCATATGCGCGTATCCGCACCTCCGTTCATGAATCCCTGCTATTACGGCACCGACATTGACTCGAGAGAAAACCTGATTGCCTGCAAGCACTCGGTGGAAGAAATCGCGGCGTTGATCGGTGTGGACTCGCTCGGATATCTGAGTGTCACAAATGTAAAGCAAATTGCCGAATGCGGCTGCGGCACGGGGTTCTGCACTGCCTGCTTTGACGGCAAATACCCGACAGAAATCCCGAGTGCACCGATGAAAAACAGATTTGAAACCAAAATTTCCGAATACAAGGAGGGCGGCAATGAATAATTCGCAATCGAAATCCTACGCTGACGCCGGGGTGGATATCACCGCCGGTTATCAATCGGTAGAACTCATGAAACGCCACATTGCACGAACGAAAACCGCGGGATGTCTGGACGACGTCGGCGGGTTCGGCGGCTGCTTCGGGCTTGATCTGAAGGGCATCGAAGAACCCGTGCTGGTTTCCGGCACCGACGGAGTGGGCACAAAAATCCGGCTTGCCATGCTGTTGGACCGTCATGACACCATCGGCATCGACTGCGTTGCCATGTGCGTCAACGACATTATCTGCGTAGGCGCGAAGCCCCTCTACTTCCTGGATTACATCGCCTGCGGCAAGAATGTACCGGAGAAAATCGCTGAGATCGTCGGCGGCGTGGCCGAGGGCTGCGTCCAGTCCGGGGCGGCCCTGATCGGCGGCGAGACCGCCGAGCATCCGGGCATGATGCCCGTGGAGGAATACGACCTGGCGGGCTTCGCCG